>OLNJ01000119.1_pt1 | contig 78673 bp, 60 predicted proteins | sample 1672191 | NCBI WGS metagenome assembly OLNJ01 (sample SAMEA3136657, study PRJEB25190) | human gut metagenome | biome: human gut; feature: human-associated habitat; material: faeces | place: Austria | collected 2013
GTTGATTTTGAAGAAAATAAAAAGAAAAGAAGTTTTAAAAGAAAAATGGTGCTGGATATAACACCCAACACCAAGTTTGTCTACAGTCTGAAATGCCGCTTTCGCGACATTACCTAATGATATTCGCAATCCGCTTCGCTACTTGCTCATAAAAAAATGTCGCTCTCGCGACATTTTTTTATATGACCAACCAGTCCTCAACCATGGCTGTGTTATGCAGCAACACTGCTTCATTTCCCTTCGTCACAAAAATCCTCTGCACAAACACATCCACAATCTCACCTTCCCGTACAGGCTCCTCATCCAGGCTTCTTCTGGCACTTAAAACAGTGTCTCCCACACGGACACGAAGCTCCAGGCTGCTTCCACGGAAAGCAACTCGTTCAACTAAACCCTCTGTAGCAGAACTCTTATACTTCTGCTCCTCGTTCTTCTTCGTCACCTTCACAAACTCCGGACGGATGATCGCTTTCTCGCCACCAGGAACCTCCTCGAAGTGATTAAATATCTGATAATCATCGATCACGGAAGTCTGGCCGAAGAATCCCGCCGTAAAAGCAGTATCCGGATTCTGGTAAACCTCCAGCGGAGTTCCCTTCTGCTCGATCCGTCCACGGTTGGTAATGATGATCTCATCTGCAACCTCAATGGCCTCATCCTGGTCATGAGTAACAAAAATACTGGTAATTCCAAGCTTCTCGATCATATCCTTCAGCCAGCTTCGAAGCTCTGTACGGATCTTTGCATCGATCGCAGCAAACGGCTCATCCAGCAGAAGCAGCTGAGGATTCGGGGCAAGCGCTCGCGCAAAAGCAACTCTCTGCCTCTGTCCACCGGACAGCTGACTTGGATATCTTTTCTCAAGTCCTTTCAGCCCGATCAGCTCTACCAGTTCCATAACTCTCTGTTTAATATATTTTTTGTCAGCTTTCTGTACCTTCAGTCCGAAAGCAATGTTATCATACACAGTCATATACCGGAAAAGGGCATAATTCTGGAACACAAATCCAATACCTCGCTCGCTGGCAGGAACATCATTGACCACTCTTCCGTCAATGATGATCTCGCCGCTATCCGGCTGTTCCAGACCGGCGATCATACGGAGGATCGTTGTCTTTCCGCTTCCGCTGGGACCGAGAAGACCGATCAGCTTACCTTTTTCGATGCCAAAACTTACGTTGTCAGATGCCTTGTAATCTCCATATGTTTTATTGATATTTTTTAACTCAACGTACATCGCCTTTTTCCCCCTTTCCCTTATGCTCCAGAACGTTTCTCGCGATCAGAAGGATCACCACCAGGATCGAAGAAACCGCAAACGCCGGAACATACTGGAATTCGTTATAAAGAATCTCCACATGAAGCGGAAGTGTATTTGTTTTTCCACGGAGATGTCCGGACAGTACGGACACTGCTCCAAACTCTCCCATTGCTCTTGCTGTACACAGCACAACACCATAAAGGAACGCCCATTTAATATGTGGGAAAGTTACTTTCGTAAAGATCGTCCAGCCTTTTGCACCCATCAGTGCTGCCGCCTCTTCCTCATCGGAACCAATGGATTCCAGAACCGGAATGATTTCTCGCGATACAAAAGGAAACGTAACAAAGATTGTTGCCAGAATGATTCCCGGAACTGCAAATACGATCTGAATTCCTGCTTTTTCAAGAACTGGGTACAGCGGGCTCTGTTTTCCGAAAACCAGAATGTAGATAAGACCAGCGATGACCGGTGATACGGTAACCGGAATATCGATCAAAGTCGTAAGAAGTTTTTTCCCACGGAAATGAAATCTGGTCATAGCCCAGGCTGCACACAGACCGAAAATCGTGTTGCACACAACAGCAGCTACTGTCGCTTCAATGGTAAGCACCAGAGCTTTCAGCGTGTACTCATCTGTTACCGCCTCTACATAGCACTGCCAGCCCTTGCTCAGCGCCTGAGTCACAACAACCACCAGAGGAAGCACCAGCATCACAAAAAGAAAGAGCACGGAAATCCCGATCAGGATCCATTTCACCGGCCCGCCGGCCTGCTTCTTTTTTTCGTCCATTATGCGTCCCTCCCTCTGATACGTTTCGTATTTCTTGCCTGCACCATGTTCACACCGAACAGGATCAGAAATGATACTGCCAGCGTTACCAGTGCGATCGATGTTGCACTTTCGTAGTCAAATTCCTGAAGCTTTGACATGATAATCAACGGCGTGATCTCTGTATAATAAGGCTTGTTTCCTGCGATAAAAACAACACTTCCGTATTCTCCCAGACAGCGTCCGAAAGCAAGTCCCGCTCCCGAAAGCATTGCCGGAAGAAGCTCCGGAAAAATAACTCTCCGGAAGATCGTGAAGGGTTTTGCACCCATAACACGTGCCGCCTCCTCATAGGAACCGTCCATTTTTTCCAGCACCGGCTGAATGGCCCGGACTACAAAAGGAATTCCCACAAAGATCAGTGCCACCGTGATACCAATCCTGGTATACGCGATCTTTATACCGAACTTTGCAAAGAAGCTTCCCACAAAACCTTTATCCGACATCAGGGAAGTCAGCGAGATACCGGCAACTGCAGTGGGCAGTGCAAAAGGCAGCTCGATCATTCCATCCATGATCCTTTTTCCCGGAAAATCATACCGCACCAGCACCCATGCCAGAATAAGTCCCATAATGGCATTGACCACTGTTGCCGCAAATGCAGTGATAAAACTTACATAAAATCCCGCCAGAACCCTGGGCCTTGTGATCACTTCAAAAAACTCCCGAAATCCAAGTCGTGCCGAATATACAGCAAGTGATGCAAGAGGAATCAGAACCACAATACTCAGCATCGCCAAAGTCACTCCCATTGTCAGTCCAAAGCCTGGTATCACCCGTTTACTCTGTTGTTTTTTCATTTCTGTTTCCCCTCACTCTCATCTATTCTTCATAGATCTCATCAAACACTCCGCCATCTGCGAAATGCTTTTTCTGCACAGCATCCCAGCCGCCAAAATCTTTAATCGTTGCCAGCTTCACATTCAGGTTAAAAATATCTGCATGCTTTTTCAAAATCTTCTGATCTACAGGTCTGTAATAATTCTCAGTGATCAGCTCCTGCGCCTCATCGGAATACAGATATTTCAGATATGCTTTTGCAGCATCTTCGTTGTCATGCTTTTTCACATTTTCGTCTACCACTGCAACAGATGGCTGCGCCAGGATACTGATGCTCGGTGTTACGATCTCGTAATCATCCGGATTGTCCCTCACAGAAAGAAACGCTTCATTTTCCCATGCGATCAGCACATCACCCTGTCCGTTTTCCACGAAGGATGTGGTTGCTCCTCTTGCTCCGGAATCCAGAACAAGAACGTTTTTGTAAAGCTTCTTTATAAAATCTTTCATCTCAGACTCATTGCCGTTATATTTCTCATTGGCATAAGCCCAGGCTGCCATATAATTCCAGCGCGCACCTCCGGAGGTTTTCGGATTCGGTGTGATCACACCAACGCCATCCTTTACCAGATCATCCCAGTCATGAATGTTTTTCGGATTTCCTTTTCGCACCAGAAATACGATCGTTGAAGTATACGGAGCACTATCATCCGGATATTCACTGATCCATCCCGGATCGATCATCCCTGCATTCCGGATCGCGTCAATGTCATATTCCAATGCCAGTGTTGCCACATCTGCCGGAAGTCCGTTGGCGATCTCAAGTGCCTGCTTTCCGGAGCCCCCGTGGGACTGGATCACATCCACTGTCTGACCGGTTTCTTCTTTCCAGTGCTCTGCAAAGATCTTGTTGTATTCCTCATAAAATTCTCTCGTAGGATCATATGACACATTGATGATCTCCACATGATTTTTATCTCCTGTATTGTTTCCCGATACTGCAAAGGTTCCTGCCAGGACAACTGCCGCCAGTCCGATACAGACTCCTGCGATCCATCTTTTTTTCATGGTTTATGTACTCCTTTTCAATGCCCATTTTATTTCGCTGTATTTCATCGTGTATACGCTGATTGCTGTAAAGCTCTTTAATTGAATTGAATACATTAAACCATATTATTCCTATTATTTAAATATGAATATCTGAAAACGTTTTCACCTAATATGTCTGCGCCTGGAAAAATTTCTTCCAGATCAGCTCCAGACTCTCAGATACAGTAGTCACTCCACATGCTGTCCTCTACACTGCTACAGCTGTTGCGGATCATAAGTCTGCCCTCCAGCTCCATACGGACGATTCCGGAATGACCACCCTTCAAACGATCCAAAAGCAGATACAAAGCGAATTTTCCCATATCTTCTTTCGGAAGGCTTACGGTTGTCAGCATCGGTTTCGTGAACTGTGCCTCCTGAATGTCATCGCTGGATATGATCGACGGCATGTAATAACGGTTCCGGAATTTGTTCAGGCATTTCAGCATTCCGATAGCCGAAATATCATTGGCACAGTAGATTCCTGTGGGCATATCATCCGACTGGAAAAATTTCTCCATGGCTTCATAGCCTTCTGCCTCTGTCTGCTTCGTCTCCACAACGTATTCCGGGATCACATCCAGCTCATGTCTCTTCAAGGTTTCCAGATAACCGTTGTACCGTTCCTCATTGTGACACTTGCCTACATAGCCGATATTTTTATGTCCCAGTGAGATCAGATATTCCACCGCCGCTGACGCGATCTTTTTTCCATCACAAAGTACTTCGTCTACTTCATAATTGGTAGAATTCCGGTTCACTGACACCACGCTCTTATATTTCCGGTTCAACTTCTTTAAAGCTTCCTTATTACATCTGCCGATAATGATCAGACCGTCCCGCTTCCCGTCTACCTCCTGGTACATTCCGTCGATCAGCCGGTCCAGATTCTCCCGGCGGCACTTTCTGTCATCGGAAAATACCGACATATACCAGACCTTGGAAAGAATACAGTTTTTATCATGGATCTCGCTCTCGATCACCCGAAGCAGCTCCGCAAAAAACGGATCGGTCTGAGACGAGTCTGTTCTTGTCATCAGAATATTGATGTACCACGTTTTTTCCCGCTTCGCAGAAACGCCCCGTTTCAGGTTCCTGGCTGCCTCATTTGGAACATAATTCATCTCGATCGCTGTTTTCCATATCTTGTCCCTGAGTCCGGGAACAGAACATTTATAATTGGGATTATTCAACACCCGGGAAACCGTCGCCGGTGAAACCCCTGCCTTTTCTGCAATTTTTTTGATAGACATGTACCATTCCCTCCCTGGAAAAAATTTCTCTGCTGTTCTTTCTGTCTATAAACAGTAATGAAGATTTTCTTCGCTTTTTATTTCATAGTATTTAAATATGATTTATATGATAATAAGTGTTGTAAAAAAAGTCAATGTTATTTTGTGAAAACGTATTCTTTTTTTCAGCAAAAAAAATCATGATCACTACGTAAAATACGTGGTCATCATGATTCTTTTTCATGTCTTCATTATATATACAGTTTCTCTCAGATATTCTCCTCGATCACATTCTCAATCCGTCTCTTCACTTCCTCAGCGATCTCCGTGGTATGCATATCTTTATATTCCTCATAATACATCGGAGGAAGAATATGCACCTGCACTGTAATCCTCTCTGTAGAACCAGTATCAAAAGCCTTGTACGAATCGATCAGTGCCACCGGAACGATCGGGCATTTCGTCTTGGTAGCGGTTTTAAAACTACCTCCCTTGAATGTACCCGGATGATTTCCGTTCTTACTTCTGGTTCCTTCAGGAAAAATCAGGTAATTCCGTCCGGATTTCACTTCACGGATCACATTGACAATGACCTGCATGGACTGCTTCAGGTCCTCTCTGTCAATCATATACGCCTTCATGCAGGCAAAAACCTGCTTCAGAAATGGAATATCTCCTACTTCCTTCTTAGCTACCACAGAAAACGGAACTGGACACGCCTTGATGATTGCCAGTACATCAAACAATCCCTGATGATTCGGAAAAAACATAAATCCGTTTTCCTTGGGGATGTTTTGTTCTCCATGCACATCGATATGAATATTTCCGCCTTCGATCGCATGATCATCTACATGCCGCAAAAATGCGTATTTTTTCTCTTCCGGATAATCATCTGTGTGTGCTGCATACCAGCAAAGCTTGATCCACCAGTAAGGAACAAAGAACAGATTTCTGAACACCATAAGCAAAATTCTCTTCATCGCGCATGTCCTCCTGTCAGCTTTTATCCGTTAAGTTTCGAGGCGATCTTGTCCTCATAACCTGGATTCTTTTTCAGAAAGACCTCATAAGCCTTGGTATAATCTGTATAGGTTTTCGTTGTCATAAATTTCTGATAATCTTTTGCCGCCTGCTGGCTGATCTTATCGGAAATATCTGCTGGTGAGTAAAGATAATATTTCTTATCCTGCACCTTTACAAGATATGTGCTGATACATGGATATTCCTGGTCATTCTGCAAAACAAGATTATAGCGGATATAAACATAGGAGTAGCTCTTGCTCTCAGAAATGGCTTCACAGCTGTCAATATTTACATCCTTCGCACCGTGTGCCTGGAAATATTTGATGGTGGACGAAATCTCTGTTTTCGCTTCATCGGATATCTTATCTGCACTGTAGCACTCCTGCATTTTCTTGTCCTTGCCTGCTACTGCTGCCTTGATGTAACCTTCCACAACACCTTCCGGCGTTCTGTGGCTGATGCCTCCGCATCCCCTGACTGCCAGGATGATCACCAGCAGGATCAGTATGATTCCTGCCAGTGTCACTACATGGACAAAATTTAAATTTCTATTGGAATATTTCAGCTTTTTCACAGATTTTTTTCTGCGTTTTTTCTTTGTCGTCGCCATGACTCATCCTCGATCTTATTCTTCTTCACTGTCTGTAGAAACAGCTTCATCTGCGGATTCTTCAACATTGTCCGTCTCGTCGTCAGCTTTTGCAGCCTTTGTGTCTGCTTCCGGATCTTTGTCTCTTACCTTGGCAATACTTGCAACCGTTACGCCCTCTGTAAGATTGATCATCTTAACACCGGACGTAATTCTTCCGAGAACTGAGATATCCTCACAGAGCAGACGGATGATAATTCCCTCTGTTGTGATCATCATGATCTCGTTTTCTTCATTGACTGCCTTGGCTCCAACAACATTTCCTGTTTTCTCCGTGATCTTATAACACTTGACACCTTTACCACCACGGTTCTGAACAACGAATTCACTCATTGCAGTTCTTTTGCCCATTCCGTTCTCAGATACTACTAACAGATAATCGCCCTGTGTGTTGAGCTGCATTGCAACTACTTCATCACCATCACCGAGATTCATACCTCTTACACCCATAGATGCACGGCCTGTACTGCGGACATCTGTTTCTTTGAAACGAATGCACTGTCCGTCCTTGGTCACAAGAATAATATCTTTATTATTGTCAGTTGCTTTAACCTCGATCAGCTCATCATCATCACGAAGAACAATCGCTGTAAGACCTGTCTTACGGACATTCTCGTAATCCTTGATCGGAGTTTTCTTTACAAGACCCTTCTTAGTTGCCATCATCAGATAATGGCCTTCTTCATACTTACGAAGAGGGATCACTGCAGTGATCTTTTCACCCGGAGCAAGCTGCAGAAGATTGATGATCGCAGTTCCTCTGGCTGTACGTCCGGCTTCCGGAATCTCATATACCTTCAGTCTGTATACACGACCTGTATTCGTAAAGAACATGAGATAATGATGCGTTGTGGTCATCAGAAGTTCTTCAATATAGTCATCCTCAATGGTCTGCATTCCCTTGATTCCTCTTCCTCCACGGTTCTGGCTGCGGAAGTTATCAACGGTCATTCGCTTGATGTAACCAAGCTTGGTCATTGCGATAACTGTATTCTCTCTCGGGATCAGATCCTCTGTGGAAATATCGTATACATCGTATCCGATTGCTGTCTTTCTGTCATCACCATATTTCTCAGCAATGGCAAGGATCTCCTCACGGATCACACGGAGAAGAAGCTTACGGTCTGCAAGGATTGCCTGGAACTTGCGGATCTTTTCCATAAGCTCTGCATACTCTGCTTCCAGCTTCTCTCTTTCCAGACCTGTCAGTGCACGGAGACGCATATCCACGATTGCCTGTGCCTGTACATCTGTCAGCTCAAAGCGGTCGATCAGCTCCTGCTTGGCAATCTGTACATTACGGGAAGCGCGGATGATACGGATCACTTCATCAATGTTATCAAGTGCTTTCAGGAGACCTTCCAAAATATGTGCTCTCTCCTGTGCCTTGTTCAGATCATACTGTGTTCTTCTTCGAACTACATTTTCCTGATGCTCCAGATAATACTCCAGCATCTGTTTCAGATTCAGGATCTTCGGCTCCATGCTTCCATGATTCGGAACAAGTGAAAGCATGATCACGCCAAAAGTATCCTGCAGCTGTGTATGCTTATAGAGCAGGTTCAGGATAACGTTCGCATTGGCATCCTTACGGAGATCAATACAGATACGCATTCCTTCACGGCTGGAATGATCGTTCAGGTCTGTGATACCATCGATTTTTTTATCGCGGACAAGCTCTGCAATCTTGGAAATAAGACGAGCTTTATTTACGAGGTACGGAAGCTCCGTAACTACAATACGTGATTTGCCATTCGGCAAAGTCTCAATATTCGTTACTGCACGAACGCGGATCTTGCCTCGTCCTGTACGGTAGGCTTCTTCAATTCCTCTTGTTCCGAGGATTGTTGCTCCTGTCGGGAAATCAGGTCCTTTGACGATCTCCAGAAGCTCTTCGATCGCTGTCTCTCTGTCCTCTTCCACGATATTGTCGATGATTTTTACAACGGCATTGATCGTCTCACGAAGGTTGTGAGGCGGAATATTAGTCGCCATACCTACCGCGATACCTGTAGTACCATTTACCAGCAGGTTCGGATAACGTGCCGGAAGTACAACCGGTTCACGTTCTGTCTCATCAAAGTTCGGCTGAAAATCAACCGTATCTTTGTTGATGTCGGCAAGCATCTCCATGGAAATCTTGCTGAGACGTGCCTCTGTATATCGCATGGCTGCTGCGCCATCACCGTCCACAGAGCCAAAATTTCCGTGTCCGTCAACAAGCGGATATCTTGTAGACCATTCCTGCGCCATATTTACAAGTGCTCCATAGATAGAGCTGTCACCATGCGGATGATATTTACCCATGGTATCACCAACAATACGCGCACATTTTCTGTGTGGCTTGTCAGGACCATTATTCAGCTCGATCATGGAATACAGTACTCGACGCTGTACCGGCTTCAGACCGTCTCTTACATCAGGTAAAGCTCGTGAGGCGATAACACTCATGGCATAGTCGATGTAAGATTCTTTCATTGTTTTTTCCAAATCCACTTCGTGGACTTTGTCAAAAATATTATCTTCCATTCTACTTTATTCTCCTAGATATCAAGATTCTTAACAAATCTTGCATTTTCTTCGATAAATTCACGTCTTGGCTCTACCTTGTCTCCCATCAGAGTGGTAAATGTCAGATCGATCTCGGATGTAGCTGCCTCATCCATGGTCACACGGAGAAGGATTCTCTTCTCTGGATCCATAGTGGTCTCCCAAAGCTGCTCTGCATCCATCTCGCCCAGACCTTTATAACGCTGGATCTTGTTATTTCCATCACGTCCGATCTCGGTAAGGATATTATTCAGTTCATCATCATCGTATGCGTACCATACTTTCTTGTTCTTCTCTACCTTGTAAAGAGGAGGCTGTGCCAGATATACATATCCCTGTTTGATCAGCTCCGGCATGAAGCGGTACAGGAATGTAAGCAGCAAGGTCGCAATGTGTGCACCATCGACATCGGCATCTGTCATAATGATGATCTTGTGATAACGAAGCTTGGAGATATCAAAATCTTCATGAATTCCTGTTCCGAAAGCAGTGATCATTGCCTTGATCTCAGCATTTCCGTAGATCTTATCAAGACGGGCTTTTTCTACATTAAGGATCTTACCACGAAGCGGAAGGATTGCCTGTGTGGCACGGTTTCTCGCTGTCTTGGCGGAACCGCCCGCGGAATCTCCCTCTACGATGTAGATCTCACAGTTCTCCGGATTCTTGTCAGAGCAGTCTGCAAGTTTACCTGGCAGTGACATACTATCCAGTGCAGATTTTCTTCTGGTAAGGTCTCTTGCCTTTCTGGCTGCCTCTCTGGCTCTCTGTGCGAGAACAGATTTCTCAACAGTTGCCTTAGCTACAGTCGGATTCTGCTCCAGAAAGATTTCCAGCTGTTTACTTACAACGCTGTCCACTGCGCCTCTGGCCTCACTGTTTCCAAGTTTCTGCTTGGTCTGACCCTCAAACTGCGGATTCTCGATCTTAACGCTGACAATAGCAGTCAGTCCTTCTCTGATATCGTCACCGCTTAAATTCGGTTCGCTGTCCTTGAGAAGTTTGTTCTTGCGTGCATAATCATTAAATGTGTTCGTGATCGCATTACGGAAACCTGTGATGTGTGTACCACCCTCAGGTGTATTGATATTATTTACAAAGCCATATGTGTTCTCTGTATAGGAATCGTTATGCTGCATAGCGACCTCTACAGATACGCCATCCTTCTCACCTTCACAGTAAATGATCTCCGGATAAAGAGCTTCTTTACTTCTGTTCAGATAGCTTACGAATTCGCGGATACCACCTTCATAGTGGAATACTTTTTCTCTTTCCTGGCCTTCTCTCTTGTCTTCCAGCACAATCCGGAGTCCTTTTGTCAGGAAAGCCATCTCACGAAGTCTCTGCTTCAGAATATCGTAATCATAAACGGTCTCCTCAAAGATTTCTTTATCCGGAAGGAAATATACCTTCGTTCCGCTAAGTCCCGGATCACAGTCTCCTACGACTTTCAGCGGATACATTGTCTTGCCGCGCTCATATCTCTGTTTATATTCTTTTCCCTCGTGGTAGATCGTAACCTCAAGCCACTCGGAAAGTGCATTTACAACAGATGCACCAACTCCGTGAAGTCCACCGGATACCTTATATCCTCCACCGCCGAATTTACCGCCTGCGTGAAGAATGGTAAATACAACCTCAACTGCCGGAATACCAGCCTTATGATTGATGCCAACCGGAATACCTCGACCATTATCTGTAACTGTAATGGAATTATCCGGATTGATATCTACATGAATCTCCGTACAAAAACCAGCCAGTGCTTCATCTACTGCATTATCTACGATCTCATATACAAGATGATGAAGTCCACGGCTGGATGTACTTCCGATATACATTCCAGGTCTTTTACGTACAGCTTCCAGTCCTTCCAGAATCTGGATCTGGTCCGCGCCGTATTCTGTATTCTCTGCGCCCATGTCATTCCTCCTGTTCCTGTCTGTCCGGGCGTGTTTGAAAATTCATTTCTGCAGAACACTTTTTTCATTTTGCAGAAAGCAATTCTCAAACCCGCTCCAGAAGTGTCATTTATACCTGTAAAATTAACGTTTTTTTACATACTGATATAGTGTTTATTATAGCATAAAAAAGCCCGTATTTCCACGCAAAATCATAGGAAATACGGGCAAAAAAGTATCTTATTAAATGCAATTTCAAAGTACAGGTACAATATGCTCTTATTCTGCCCCCAAATATGATTCTGTACTACTCTTTCACAAACCCAAATTCCCGTAAAAGCTTCTCCTGATATTCTGCATCTGACGCAGATTTTATAATGTCATCTGTTCTTCCCAGTTCAGCTAAACGTAAGATCAGGCTGTTAATGTTGTGCGTACTCTGTTGTATTCCCTGTTCCATTCCCTGCTGCATTCCCTGTTCCATTCCCTGCTGCATTCCCTGCTGCATTCCCTGCTGCATCCCCTCTTTCATTCCATGCTGTACCCCCAACAGCATTCCTACTCCATAACCACTTTTATACCCCTCCTTTAATCTATCCCTTAATTTCTCCTCAAACTGCATCTTAATAATCTCATCTAACGCTTCACACATACAATCAACCTCCTTGAATTTCTCTTTATTCGCTCTTATGATCATCTGCATAACAGATTCATATAATATATTTCCCTTTTTCTCTCTGTACTCATTGAGAAGCCTTTTCATATCATTCTGATCTTTTATTCTGTCGGTCAGACTTCTCAGCCACAGGTTCTTTTCTTTTGACAGCTGTTCTGTTACAATGATCTGAATCGGAATCTTAAATCCCTGAACATAATAAATGCCCTCATCAAAAACATCTGTCCGCCATCCCCAGAACTTCTGCAGATGCTGAATCAGCTTCCTGGGATAAGAACGGCTCACCAGTGATATCGTAATCTGATCAACAGGTATTTCATCCTCCCGCACTGTATCTGATTTATAAAAAAACGCATATCCGCACACCTTGTAAAAATCATTGATACTCATATAATCTGTAGGACTCTTATACTCGATAATATTATATTTCCGAAAGATCCTGCCAATATTTTTACTGACCGGAGTCTCTCTCTTCTTCTTGATCACAAGTACATCAATCTCCATCGGTTTCGTCCCCAGCTGGTGCTCATTCTCAAAAATAAGATTCTCCCGTTCTTCTTCCAGTTCTATCTGAATCTCCGCATAAAATGCCGGATGCCATTGAAATGATTCAGAGCTATTTGTTCTTGTTTTTTCTACAGTCATACACAACTCCTTTCCTCAAAATCTAAGGAGTCTCATCCGAAAACTCCTGCTGAAAAAAATGGAATAAAGCATGAATTTTCTGAGATGACAGGCTCGCTGCCTGATATATGAAATGTAATAGAAAAAATAGATTATTTTAGAAAAATATGCTTTAGATCTTTTATAGTTTAACCTTACCACATTATGTTCTATACTTCAAGAAAATACTTTCGACAAAATCTGCACATCCCGATTTATAGGAACACCAATAAAAAAGCTGCACACCCATCCTACCGCATCTCAAATGCCAGTAAAAATAAGCATACAGCTCTTTTTTATTTCTCCTGCATCACGTCGGCAGCTCCGATCAGTTTTCCCCTTCTTCGCTCTCCAGCAATGCCTTATAAATATCCCTCTTGGAAACACCACGATCCTTCGCAGCAAGCTTCATGGCATCCTTTCTGGAATTGCCCTGCTGCTCATACATCGCAACATGCTCCGCAATGGAAATCTCTTCCCAGGACGCCCTCTTCTCTGCTTCCATCTCACTGCGGCTGCGGCCCTCAATCACAAGAACACACTCACCCAGCGGCTTCTCATTCTTGTAAAAATCGATCAACTCATCGATCGTGGTCCGAAACGCAGTTTCATGCTTCTTGGTAAGCTCCCTGCAAAGAGTCACGCGGCGGTTTCCCAATGCCTCCTTAAGCTCCCCAAGCGTCCTCACAAGCCTGTGAGGAGCCTCATACAGGATAATCGTCCGTGTCTCATTGGAAAGCTCTTCCAGAATCATTTTTCGCTCTTTCTTATCGGCCGGAAGAAAAGCCTCAAAAGCAAAACGCCTGGTATGCAGCCCCGACAAAGTCAGCGCTGTAATACATGCCGCCGGTCCCGGAAGTGAAGTCACTTCAATACCAGCCTCATAGCACATGGCAGCAAGCTCTTCGCCCGGATCTGAGATGCCCGGAGTACCTGCATCCGTGATCAGCGCGATATTGGTACCTGCCAGCATTTTTTCCACAAGGACATGCCCCTTATCGATTTTGTTATATTCATGATAACTCGTCATCGGAGTCTTAATATCAAAATGATTCAGAAGCTTAATACTGTTGCGGGTATCTTCCGCTGCGATTAAGTCCACTTCCTTAAGCGTTCTTAAAACCCGGAATGTGATATCTTCCAGGTTTCCTATAGGAGTGGCACATAAATATAATTTTCCGTTTTCTTTCATAAGATTCCTCTTTCTCGCTTGGCCGCAAAGCCGTGCCCCGGCACTCATACCATCTGATACAGCTCCAGAATATCCCTCGTATAAACTCCCGGCTTCTCATAAACCACCAGCGGTCTCTCGATCTGAATCCTGGAATTCCCTCCCTTGCAGGCCTCAATAAGCACCATATTCGGCTCTTTGTCAATATAAGGATAAACCAGCTGCATTCTCTTAGGCTCCAGCTTATATTTCGTCAGCGTAGCCATCAGCTCCACCAGCCGGAACGGTCTGTGCACCAGGTAAAAACGTCCTCTGTCCTTCAGCACACGTGCCGCCTGTCCGGCAACATCATCAAACGTGCAAAGGATCTCGTGCCGGGCGATTGCCTTCGGCATATGCGGATTCGTCAGTCCATGCTGCCCGATCATATACGGTGGATTACATGTCACCACATCAAAAGAAGCCGCCCCAAAAATACCGGCAGCCTCCTTGATATCACCCTGAACGATCCGCACCCTGTCCTCAAGACAGTTATATCTCACACTGCGGGCAGCCATCTCCGCGCACTCTGCCTGGATCTCCAGGCCAGTGAAATGCTTTCCCTCCGTACGCTGAGAAAGCAGGATCGGAATAATCCCCGTACCGGTTCCCATATCCAGAGCAGCCTCATCCTTTTTCACACGGGCAAATCCCGAAAGCAGAACTGCATCCATTCCGAAGCAGAATTTCTTCGGATCCTGGATCACAAAAAAACCATTCTGAAGATCATCCACACGCTCACCGCTTTTAACCAGATCATTTCTCATTCGGTTTTGAATCTCCCTTTTTATCCTCGTGTTCCGGAGCATTCTTGCCTTTTTTCTTCTTCGGGCGGAATTTCAGATCACGTACCGGAAACTCCTGAATCTCCTTCTCATCGTTGACCTCCACTACGATCTTCACCATCTGACGGAGAACATTCACACTCTGAACTGTACCTGTTGTTCCCTGCGGTGTTGTTACTGTATCACCGATACCAGGAAGATTTCTGTTCAGTTCTTCATATGTTTCCTGCTCATTTTTCAGACAGCACATCAGTCTTCCGCAGACACCGGAGATCTTCGTCTGGTTCAGAGAAAGATTCTGCTCCTTCGCCATCTTGATCGAAACCGGTGCAAACTCGGAAAGATACGTATGACAGCAAAGAGTTCTTCCACAGATACCAATGCCGCCAAGAATCTTCGTCTCATCACGCACACCGATCTGACGAAGTTCGATCCTGGTCTTAAACACAGACGCCAGATCCTTTACAAGCTGACGGAAATCAATACGTCCATCTGCTGTAAAATAAAACAGAACTTTATTATTATCGAACGTATACTCCGCATCGATCAGCTTCATCTCAAGCCCATGCTCACGGATCTTCTGCTTACAGATCTTAAACGCATCTTTCTCTTTCAGACGGTTCTCAGCCTCGTGTTCCTCGTCCTCCTTCGTTGCAACACGAAGAACCTCTTTCAGCGGATGAACGACCTCGTCCTCCTTCACGCTGCGCGGTTCCAGAACAACGCGTCCATACTCAATGCCTCTGGCTGTCTCCACGATCACGTGGTCGCCAACCTTTACCTTATAGTTCTTAGGATTAAAATAATATATTTTTCCTACATTTCGAAATCTTACACCAACTACCATTTCCATTCTATTTCTCCCTAATTGTCAGGAACAGGAGCTCCAGGGCAAGTTCGAGATTAACATTCGCACGGAGACGAACCTTGGTCTTCTCCAGTGCCTCAAGGATTTTTTCGATATTCTCATAAGAACGCTCGCTGGCCTGCTCTCTGATAAAATTAATCTCCTGTTTAAATACCAGGTTGTCAATTTCCCTTGTTGCCTTAAACATCAGAACATCGCGGAACCAGAACTGAAAAATATCCAGATAATCATTGATATTGTTCTTATCCGAAGCAAGAGTCTTGATCGCTTCCGTAAGCTCATAGACTTCCATTGTATTCACATACTTCAGGATTTTCAGCGCATTGGCAGTCATATCCGCAAACTCCTGGGAAGTCGCAGCCTCCTTGGCTCTGCCGATACTACCCTGGGCATAAGACGCATCGATCTCAGCCTGATAATCCGGCACCTGAAGATGCTCCATCAGATATTCTTTCACAAGACTGTCATCCACTATTTTCAGATCCAGACGCACGCATCTGGAACGGATCGTAGGAAGAAGACTGTCGATATTACTTGTCAGCAACAGGATCACCGCATATTCCGGCGGCTCCTCAATTGTTTTCAAAAGGGCATTCTGCGCCTGTACTGTCATCATCTCAGCGTCCGGAATGATATAGATCTTATACGGACTGCAGTACGGCTTGATATCCACATCATGTACGACCTGCTCACGCACTTCGTCAATACTGATGCTGCCAGGCTTCTCATGAGTCACTGTAATGATATCCGGATGATTCTTGCCAATTACCTTCTTACAGGAATCACAGGTCATACACGGCTCTGACTCTCCTGATTCACACTGCAGTGCAGCTGCAAAAGTCCCTGCAAGAAGCTTCTTGCCTGATCCTGGTTCTCCTGTAAAAATATAAGAGTGGGACACCTTCCCCGTCTCTATCGCATTCTTCAAATGCCTGATTATATCGTCATGGCCGATGATGTCATGAAATCCTGCCATAAGAATCACCTCTTTCTGCCTTTTGTGCCCTCCGCCATATCCGGAAGACCTCTTTCATCTAATTATAACATAATCTTCTGTATAAAAAAAACTATTTTTCCCTATTGTACAGATTTTATATAATTTACGATTTCCTTCACACATTCATTCAGATTATCGTTCTGAAAACGCTTCTCTATACCTGCTTTTTGAATATTTTCTTCGGAAAAATCCCTCTGATCTGCCAGAAAACGTCTGCACATCTCCTCGTACTTCGGTACCTCCTGAGTCCGCTCCCGGGCAATGGCACGTTCCAGCCGCTCACCATCCTCCACTTCAATGTACAGCGGCCACATCACCTCATCGCCATAATATTCCCGAAGCTGCATATAAGATTCCAGTGTGCCGATTCCCAGATAGCAGTCATCTCCCACACTCACCTGACCGTCATCCGCCGTAAAATAAGTCCACGGTCCGTAAACCGTCTGATACGTTCTGGACTCGATCAGTTTTCCGTTTTTCCGGAATTCCTCTAATTTCTCCTCATCTGTAAAAAAATACTCTCTTCCGTTCTCCTCACCATCACGGATCGGACGCGTTGTATAGATCACAAGCCGCTTCAGCCCCAGATCCTTATCTGCCTCCAGACGCCTGTACACACTGTCCTTCCCGGAGGAACTTTTTCCCATAATATAAAAAATCTTTCCCATCTTACTCCTCTGTTACGCCTCTCTCACATCACTGCTCACAACGCACACCGTCTCACTGGTCTGGTCGCTCAGTCCCTGAACCTCAAAACCCTGCTCCAGATATCTTCTCACGTTTTTTACGAAATGCCCGGAAATCTGCTCACCCGGTACGATCAGCGGAATTCCCGGCGGATAAAGATACGCGAACTCCGCGGAAACACGTCCAATGCACTCATCCAGCGGATATCTCTCATTCAGAGCATCCATTGCCTGTGAAATACGCATTACCTGTTTCATCTTTCCATTTTTCACAGAGATATGATTATTTTCCATTTCTTTATATTTTAACGATTCTCTCCGGTCAATTTCCTCAATCGCTTCGCAAAGCCTTCGGAATCCTTCCTCCGTATCACCAACTGCTGCCAGCGCCAGAACATAGTTCTCCGCCTCCATCTCCATTTCCAGATGAAACTCTTCCCGCAGGATCCTGTGCAGCTGCCTTCCGTTCAGTGAGCTGTTCACTGTGGAAAAAAGGAGCTTGGATCTGTCGAAATCAAAAACTCTCTGGCATTCACAAACTTCCGGCGTGACCAGACGGATATATTTACACGCACCAAGACGCTGGCGGGCTTTTTCCAGATTCTCCGTAAATGCCTGGAACATCTCCTCGCCCTCGTGCTCCAGCTTATCCATACACGCATCAATACTGCTCATCAGAACATAGGACGGACTGCTGCTCTGATAGATTCCCAGAAAACGCACAAGCTTTTCCCTGCTGACCCGTTCACTGCACAGATGGATCACTCCCGTCTGGGTCAGACACGGCAAAGTCTTATGTACACTGTTGATCACCACATCCGCCCCAAGCTGCGCCGCAGACACCGGAAAATAATCCGAAAAACAAAAATGTGCCCCATGTGCCTCATCCACGATCAGCGGAATCCCATGATTATGAACAACCTCTGCAATCCTTGCCACATCTGATACAATTCCGTCGTAGGTCGGCGAAGTGATCAGCACAGCTTCAATGTTCGGGTTCTCCGCCAGATACATTTCCACACGGCTCGGTGAAATTCCGCCGTTTATCCCCAGTTTCGGATCTTCATGTGGATAAATATAGGTTGCCTCCAGATCTCTGAGATAAATTGCATGGTAAACTGCCTTGTGACAGTTCCTCGCGATCAGAATCCGTCCGCCCTTTCTCACAGCAGCCGACACCGCAGCCAGGATCGCCCCGGAGCTTCCGTTAATACTGTAAAAGCTCTCCGGCACTCCATAGAGCCGCGCCACATCCTCCTGCGCTCTCTTCAGAATATCCTCCGCATGATGCAGATTATCGAAACCGTTGATTTCCGTAATATCCATCCCAACAGGAAAATCCCCATTCACAGATAAAGGATTTCTCTTATGTCCGGGCATATGAAACGGGTAAAAATCACTCTTACCGTATGCTTCAAGTTTTTTGTATAATCTGTCTTCCATAATTCTCCCTTCGTCTCATCCGGATCATTACGATCCATTCATATCAGGCAGATCCATACGATCCGCTCAGGCTGCTTCCCCCGTTCCTTTTTCCCTTAATCTCTCTCCTGTTACAATTAGTCCTATTATACCCGAAACTTAAGTATCTGTCACTCTGTTACCTGTAATGAAACATCGCAGTTTTCGGAAACAAAAAACCGGAACCTCTCACAGTTCCGGCTTTCTTCAGATTTCATCACACCTTAAATCGATATCCAACACCCCATATCGTCTCAATATACTGAGGCTTGGCTGTATTAAATTCGATCTTCTCACGGATCTTCTTGATATGCACCGTAACCGTCGCGATATCTCCCACAGATTCCATATCCCAGATCTCTCGGAAAAGTTCTTCCTTGGTAAAAACCCTGTTCGGATTCTCCGCCAGGAACGTAAGCAGATCAAACTCCTTCGTGGTAAATGTTGTCTCCTCGCCATTGACCCACACACGGCGCGCTGTCTTATCGATCTTGATACCACGGATCTCGATCACATCATTCTTATGCACATTGGAACCAACAAGACGGTTATAGCGCTCCATATGCGCTTTCACACGAGCTACCAGCTCACTGGGGCTGAACGGCTTGGTCATATAATCATCTGCTCCAAGACCAAGGCCGCGAATCTTATCAATATCATCCTTCTTCGCAGAGACCATGATGATCGGCGTGTTCTTCTCCTCGCGGACCTGTCTGCAGATATCGAATCCATCTACCTCCGGAAGCATCAGATCCAGAATGATCAGATCAAACTCTTCCTTCATCGCCCGCACAAGGCCTGTATCTCCACGGTTCTCGATCTCTACCTCAAAACCGGAAAGTTCCAGATAATCTTTCTCAAGATCTGCGATCGCTTCCTCATCTTCTATAATCAAAATCCTACTCATTTACAGGTACCTCCTGATATTTTCTAAGTACAAAATACATGATCGTTCCGATTCCAAGTCTGCTCGTTGCCCAGACCTTACCGCCATGATCCTCCATGATCTTCTTCACAATAGAAAGCCCGATTCCGCTTCCACCCTTGGAAGAATTCCTGGAAACATCCGTCCGGTAAAAACGATCAAAAATATACGGCAGATCTTTGGCTGCAATTCCCTTGCCGTTGTCCTCGATCTCCACCTGAATAAAATCTCCGACATCCTTCACACGAAGCTGTATGATTCCCTTCGGCTTCTCCATATATTTGATGGCATTGCTGGTGATGTTATGGATCACACGACGGATCTGCTCACCATCAGCAATCACCTGCACATCTTTCTCAACATAGTTGGCATACACCAGCTCGATTCCCCTGGTCTCCAACTCAAGCCCCAGCTCTTCCGCACAATCTGAAAAATAATCTTCAACATTCAATTTACTGAACGTATACGGAATACGGTTCGTGTCGATCTTTGAATAAAAGGTAAGCTCATTGATCAGATGATCCATCTCATTCGTTTTATTATAAATAGTACGCACATACCGGTCCATCTTCTCCGGAGTATCTGCCACACCATCCATAATACCTTCCACATAACCTTTCACCGCAGTGATCGGCGTCTTAAGGTCATGAGAAATATTGCTGATCAGTTCCTTGTTCTCCTTATCCATCAGAATCTTCTCTTCCGTGGACTCCTTCAGCCTTTTTCGCATCTCCTCAAAATCCTGACAAAGCTGGGAAAATTCATCCTTTCCCTCAACATCCAGCACAAAATCCAGATTACCTTCTTTGATATTCTGCGTAGCCTTCTTAAGCTTCACCAACGGAACCGCGATGCTTCTGTAGATCCACAGACCAACAGACAATGCCGTAAAAACAAGAATGATCGTTGCCGTCAGAATCATATCCTTGGCCATCAGCTTAACCTGATTACTGGACGACTGCGCCAGTGAGATATCATAAATCATTTCATTCGAATCCGCTGACTGGCTGTTACTCTGCTGTACATGCTTCGCCTGGGTCTGGCTGAATCCATAAAGACTCGCGGAAAAAAGAAGCAGCGGCAGCAGAATGATCGCAACAAAGCCCACAATAATACGTGTCTTTAACTTCATGTATATCTCCGTCCTTTATAATTCACATAAAATCATTATAACATAAACCTATTTTCTCATCTCTAAATTTTCTATAAAAAAGAAGCCCCCGGTATTTGCACTACCGGGGGCTTCTTTCTTTGTTTCCTTGGATTTATTATCTCTTACAGATACTTCTTAAGTGTCTCAACCTTATCCAGATGCTCCCATGGAAGGTCTACATCTGTGCGGCCAAAGTGACCATAAGCTGCAGTCTGTTTGTAGATCGGGCGACGAAGGTCAAGCATCTTGATGATACCAGCCGGACGAAGGTCGAAGTTCTCACGAACGATCTCAACCAGCTTAGTCTCAGAAAGCTTACCTGTTCCGAAAGTCTCAACACGTACAGAAGTCGGATGAGCAACACCGATCGCATAGGAAAGCTGGATCTCACATTTGTCAGCAAGACCTGCTGCAACGATGTTCTTTGCAACATAACGAGCTGCGTAAGCAGCAGAACGGTCAACCTTAGTGCAGTCCTTACCGGAGAAGGCACCGCCGCCGTGACGGCCAGTTCCACCATAAGTATCAACGATGATCTTACGTCCTGTCAGACCACTGTCACCATGAGGTCCGCCGATAACGAAACGACCTGTCGGGTTGATGAAATATTTTGTATCAGCGTCAACCATATCAGCCGGGATGATCGCATCAAAAACATACTTCTTGATATCCTCATGGATCTGCTCCTGAGTTACATCCGGATCATGCTGTGTAGAGCATACTACTGCATCGATTCTCTTCGGTTTTCCAGTCTCATCATACTCAACAGTAACCTGAGTTTTTCCATCTGGTCTTAAATATTTCAAAGTACCGTCTTTACGAACCTTTGTCAGCTGCTGTGCAAGCTTATGTGCCATGTTGATGGCATAAGGCATATACTCCTCAGTCTCATTGGAAGCGTAACCAAACTGAAGACCCTGGTCACCTGCACCGATAGAATCCAGTTCATCTTCGTTCATGCTGTCCTCTTTCTGCTCAAGTGCCTTGTCAACACCCATGGCGATATCTGTGGACTGCTTATCAAGAGCAGTGATAACTGCACATGTATCTGCATCAAAACCATAATCAGCATTATCATATCCAATCTCACGGATCGTATCACGAACGATCTTCTGGATATCAACGTTTGCCTTAGTAGTAATCTCACCCATAACAAGTACAAGACCTGTAGTAGTAGCTGTCTCGCATGCAACACGGCTCATCGGGTCCTGTGCCATCATAGCATCAAGGATCGCATCGGAAATAGAGTCGCAGACTTTATCAGGATGTCCTTCAGTTACAGATTCAGAAGTAAATAAAATTTTCTCCATGTTATTCTCCTTTTGTACTTATACAACGGTTATATCAAATCACATAAAAAACAGCCCGTACAATCGGACTGTTTAAATTCTGTAAACAATCCTCTTATTGTTCGATTGCTCGCTCAGGTTGGCACCTTCCTGGTTACTCCGGGGTTGCCGTGGCTTCACAGATCCTTTGTATCTCCACCACTCTGAATAAAAGGCTATCTTTTATGAAATTACTGCAACACATACAATATACTTCTCATTACAAAATGTCAAGAATAAATTTTTCCAAAAAATATCTTTTGATAAAAAAAAGACAACATTACAAAATCCTGTCGTTTATTCATCATACTCAATGTAGCAGAAAAGCCAGGCAACAAGTGCCCGGCTTTTCTCATGATCACAGCTCTTTGCTACGATCCATTATTTTTTCTTTTTTCTCTTTACCGCAAATCCTGCTACACCGGCAACCACGATCGCAGCTGCAAGAATACCAACCCATGTGCCGATCGGTGTATCATCACCGGTCTTCACAGAAGTACGTCCTGTAGTTCCACTATCATTGCCTGATGTATTTGACGTATTCGGTATGTTCGGCGTACTGGAATCCGGTGTATTCGGTTTATCAGAAGGTGTCGGAGTTACTGTCTGCTCAGGCGGGGTCACAGTAAGCTCCGCTCCCTTTGTAGGTGTCGGTGTTGGCGTTTCTGTCGGATCTGGATCAGGCTCTGTTTCCATACTGTTAGTGATATCAATACTGTTTATATATCTTTCACTCTTATTCAGAATGATATCACCCTCACCACTTACTTCGTATGGGAACAGATCTTTATCGATCGGATTTCCTTCCTTATCCGTCTCCATAACCGTATATTCTACGGACTCCGGCTCTTCTCCACTGTCAAAAGAAACTTCCAATGTTACAGTTCCATTCTGCTTCAGTTCTGCCGTTTCCACCAGCAGAAGGCTTCCATCAGACTCCGCCTTAAATACACTTGCATAGAATGTATCATCTACTGTATCCTCAACACCATCGACCAGTACCTTTTTATTAATACTGATAAATCCTCTTAAAGAAAATCCATCCGGGATATAATTATAGTAGTTATTTACATAAGATACCGACTCTGTGCTGTTACTCTGACTGATCACAGCCTCATTGGATTCATTTTCTCCCGCATCTGTTACATTGTAATAAAAACTCTTGCCCTCTTCTATCTCGATCAAATCATTCATTACCATCGGGCTTCCGTTTTCATCCAGCTCAAATACATAATATGTTCCATCCGGTACATTTGACCAGACAGCTGTTCCACTATGTGCATTGACAAGTCTGATATCCTTCATATAATCACTTCGGAACGGAATCGTTCCTTCTTTATCAAGAAACAAGCCCATTTTATAGGTTGCATCATCCGCATTCATTGCAATGATATTAAACGCATCATCAATATAAAACAGCTGTTTTGTAACCTGAATTTGTGTTTCCTTATCTCCTTCGTGAGTCACTGCCTTTGGATAAGCCTGCACATCATACGTCCAGCCGGTGCTTTCCTCTGCAAAAGGAACTGTCAGCACCATCGGTGAAACCGATACATCAGGATCATCAGGATTACTCTGCACGATCAGATATACTCCCTCTGCCACATTGCTGTATACGATTTTTCCCTCTGCATCTGACTGCATTTCACTTCCGTTAAAATCTGCTCTTTTCACTGCTGCCGAAAGTGTCTCAGCTGTTTTATACCACTCATCTGCTGTTTTCAGATTTTCAAAATCGATTTCCGTAAACTGCAGTGCATTGTCAGCCACAAAATGCACATTCCCGTCAAAGGTGACACTTCCTACTTTATAAAGAGTCATCTTCACATTCGGAATCGGTTTTACTGTTCCGTCCTCTCCAGTCTCCTGAATTGTCAGATTGATATTTCCGGTTTTACCGGCCACATAATCATCAGCCAGAACTTCCTGCGCCATACTGCCTGTCAGCATCACAGCCATTACCAGGATTGCCAGAAAGCTGCTCAGAAAATTTTTCCGCTTAGTTCTCTTTTCCATTTTTTTCCGCCTCCTCTTTTTCTCCTGATACCCGCTTCTTTCCACTGCGGCGGACAACCAGATAAACCAGCAGTATCAAGATAACAAGCACGATGCCTCCCGCAGCCAGAACCTTCTTCGGATCTGTTTTTGCAAGTTTCTGCGGAATTGTCTCATTACTTTCTTCTTCCTCCACATATTCTGTACGGCTTCCCCGCACGAGAAGTCTGTGTGTATTTACTCCATACGGAGTACAGGTTACAAGCGTTACCAGATCCTCCCCTTCCACGATATCCAGCTCGCTGGTCTCATCCGGAAGGACTGTTTTGATCTGATCTACTTTATATGCCAGATTTTTGCCCAGAATATGCAGGATAAAAATATCTCCAACTTCCATCTGGTCAAGATCTGTAAAAAGCTTTGCATTGGGAAGTCCACGATGCGCTGCCAGTACTGCATGTGTACCCGCTCCACCAATCGGAAGGCTGGTACCCTCCACATGACCTACACCTTTTTCCAGAACGTTTTTACTCAGGCCATGATAAATAGCCAGCTTCGCCTGGATCTTCGGAATTTCAATACTTCCCATCAAGCCATCGCCATTGGGATCCAGAACCTCATCATAAGGATGTGTCGGTTCATAATCCTCCTCATCATCAAAAGCATCTACAATAGAATTTACAGTATGCTCCGCATTATATTCTTCTGCTTCCTTCCAGAGTTTTTCATAACTATCATCCGAAAGTCCCGTGACTGCCTGATCATAGGTACTGATCAGCTGTGCATTTCTGTACTGGTTCCACATATCACTGATCGTAGGATAAAGGAAAATTCCTGCACCAGTCAGAAAAACCACCACGATAAAAATATTAAGAACAATACTGCCCTTCTTTTTTTTATTTTTAGTCATATATTATTTCCTGTGTCGTTTTCTGTTCTGAACAAAACTGACTGTTGCCACGATCACAGCTGCGATCACTAGACCGATTGCCACGCAAAGTGCAAGCATCGGAAGTGTCGGATTGCTGACTCCTGTCGCCTTCTTTTCTTCCTTCTGGACTTCCTTCGCTGCCTCCACAGTTGTTCTGTGACCTCTCACCAGAATTCTGTGCGTATTTACCGCATATGGTGTACATGTAACAAGCGTCACATAATCCTTACCCTCTGTGATTGCCAGCGATTCCGTCTGTTCCGGAAGAACTGTCTGAACCTGATCTACTTCATAGGCAAGTGTTTTATCCAGAATATGCAGATAAAAAACATCTCCCTTTTCAACAAGATTCAGATCTGTAAACAGCTTTGCACTGGGAAGTCCCCTGTGTGCGGAAAGAATCGCATGTGTACTTTCACCGCCAACTGGAAGACTGCTGCCAAACAAATGCCCAGCGCCCTTCTGCAGTGATTCATCTGTCGTATAATGATAAATGGGAATTTTCACATTGATCACCGGAATCTCCACATATCCCATCATACCATCACCATTCAGATTCAAAAGAGATTCGTATGTACTGTCCGTCTCTCCATCCCTTACGGAAAAAGCATCCGGTACACTTTCCTGTTTGATCTGCTCGTTATATTCCTCTGCTGCCTTCCACATGCTGTCAAGTTCCTCCGAATTATTATTCGAAGAAACACTGCTGCTATATTTACTGATCAGAAGATTATCCCTGTGCTTATTCCAGGCATCGCTGATCATTGGATACAGCAGTATGGACAATCCTATCAGAAACAGCAACCCAAGTCCAATATAATTTTTCTTTTTATTCTTTCTCATAGGTTTCTCCATACTGTTGTATTACCAGTCCCGGCCTCCGAAGAGGCCGGGCGGTAACTGATTTACTTAATTATTGCTTTGGTTAAACTGATCGTTCTGATGATTACTCCTCAGATCCTTTTCTGCGGCTCATGAAGAAAGCACCAGCAGCACCGGCCATAACTACAACACCGATGATAGTGAAGAGGTATGTTCCCATTCCACCTGTGGATGGAAGAGTACCAAGCTTGGTATTAACAACATCTGTTACCTCTGTAGTATTTGTAATTGTCTTAACCTTTCCTTCAGCTGTGTAATCTGCTTTATAAACAGAAGTTCTCTGTCCATCAATTGTAATAGTTAATGTGTCAAGTTTTCCTTTTTCTGTATATGTCGCAGCAATTACAACCGGGATTTCTTTGTTGCTGAGTGCAAATCCTGACGGAGCTTTTGTCTCAACAAGTGTATATTCTCCTGCATCAAGTCCCTCAAATGTAAGTCCACCATCTGCACCTGTTGTAGCTGGGTAGGATTTACCGGTTTTCGTATTAGTTAATGTAAATTCTGCACCTTCTTTAACCTCAATTACTTTATCTTTTTCTAAGCCGCTCTCTGATGTCTTAGTACTGATTACTTTACCATCAGCGTCAACTTTGATAATCTGGTTAACTTTCTTATTATAACTCTGAATGCTTGCAGATAATGCTGCACCAATAGAGAATGTATAGGTATATGTCTTACTTTCTGTCTCTTTTGTAGCATCTTTATCTAACGGGTTATTAGAGTAAACAAGTTTAGCAGTGTTGGTATTCGGATCAAAGTTTTTCTCAACATCATCATTTACAGTTGCTGAATATGTTACTGTAATTTCCTCATTTCCATGGGCTAATGCATAATTACTGTTAATAACAAACTCAAATCCTCTGTCACTGGTAGTCAGAGTTCCCATTGTTGCATCTACTGCTTTACCATTGATCAGAATACTATCTTTATTTAATGTAAGACCTTTGCTTAAAGTATCGCTGATATTAACAATTACTTCTGAATACTGTTTGCTGTAAGATGGAATATGTGTTGTGATCTCGTAATTAACGATATCACCAATTGCTACATCATTACCTTTTTCATTAAGGTTTGTATCTGTTGTATCTGTTTTCCCATCTGCTGTAGTAGAACCAGTGATCTTTTTGTCAATGGATGGAGCTGTAGATTTCGCATATGCCTCACCCCAGTTTCCATTGGCATTTACAGGATCAGCTGTCATTTTATTATCAGTACCACTCTCACTGTAAGCTACACCAAGAAGTATTGGGTTGTAAACTTTGTTAACAGTTCCGCTGACAATTACAATCCAGTAACCAGGTGCCAACTTAGCTGTATAATCAACTAAACCTTCTGTTCCTGCTGGAGTCATAGCCTTTGTTGGAAGAGATGCAAGATTGCTGTTTACAATAGCAGCCACTTCATCAGAAGTTGGTGCAAGTACATTTGTTAATGTTACTCCCTTAACTACCTCATAACCGAGAAATCCCTTTCCATTTGGATCATACTTTGCTTTTGTAATCTGGTAAGCATTAACGGTTGCTCCTGCCTCTACGTTATGCACTACTGCATCTGCTGTATCATCTTCACTAGGAATTGCCGCAAATACAGATGCAGCCATACCAAGCACCATAATCGCTGCCATCAGTATTGCACTGACTTTCTTAAATAAATTCTTCATATCTTTGCTCCTTTCTTTTATGCCTTCTTTTCTTTTTCAATCTCCCTGTGTTTCATTTACAATTAATGTGTTACGATCTTTCTGCTTCTTCCTCCCTTCGTTTATTATTTATAAACAACAGGAGTGCAGTTGCAAGAATCGCTACACCACTGATTGTAAATCCATAGATTCCTGGGCCACCGGCACTTGGTAAGGAATAAAGTTTCGCATTTGTAATCTTGTAAATTGTTATTTTACCTTCAACGATACTACCAACTGATTCATCCTTACTGTCTGTAACTGTTACCGTTCCGCCATTTCCAACTGTAATTTTCCATGGTTCTGTCGGACAAATATAACCGGTTGCTGCTTCGATTTCATATAACAGATATTTACCAACCGGAAGATTCTGCAGTTTGAATTTTCCATTATCCCCGGAAGTGATTGAATCATAGCCTTCAAAAGGAGTGTCAGAAGCTTTATTCCAGGTTGTTTCGTCTGCTTTGTATAAAGCAAACTTGGCACCTTTTATCTTTGTTTCATCAACCTTATCAACCTTTTCGAACTCCACATCTGCTACAGATTTCTCATTCGTAAACTTAGCTACTCCAATTCTTCCGTTTGTTGTATCTGTATTTCCATCTTTCAGAACTTCTTTACCATCTTTATCTGTTCCGATGTTAAATGTAATCTCTTTCGCCTGACTTATATTAGAACGACAATTTGTCTCAGTGCCAACGGTTGCTTCTTTCAGAGTATAACTGGAGTTTACATTCTCAGTAACCGTGTATTCACCTCTCTCTAAGTTCGTCAATGCTGGTGTCTCTGTGTCAACTTTTGATGTCGTATCTTTTTCAGTAGTAAATGTTACTGTTGCCTCAGTAGCACCTTTCTCAACGATAGCCGTTGCTGTTGCAATTTTGACGTTGTCTTTCTTAATATCAAAGGTAAATGTTTCATCCTTTTCTGCTTCAGATTCAAGAGTTTTTGTGATCTGAATCTGACCAGGAATAATGTTTATGGTATAAATACCATACCATCTCTTCTCCTGATCATTCTTATCCGTATCCTGCGAATTATAAGCTGTCAGCTTACCGGAACCATTGTCACCGGAAATCTTTCCATTTGTGTTTTTTGTACATTTATCACTTGAAGTAACTGATTTTAAATCATTATTTAATTTATTATAAGTTACTTTCAAATAATATCTTTTTGAATCAGGAGCTGGTTTGTCATTTCCCATCTCCTCTACAGAAATTTTCTCCGTACAAGCTTCATCTTTATACCATTCTAATGTGAAGTCATCCTGACTAATTGTTTCTCCATCAGCTCCCTTTGTGTAGGTCACTAATTTCTTTGTACCATCCAACTGTTTCACATATCCCTGTGGTGCTGACGTATCAAACAATTTATTTAAAATCTCTGCACTCGTCGGAACTTTGTCTCCATAGAAGATCGTTGTTTCATTGTTGTTAACTATCAGGTCTGATTTTACATTGACTCTCGGCTGTGGTAACTCTACATCTCCATATCCGGTAGAAATCTTAGAAGCAGGTGATACGTTAGTCGTGACATTGTTTCCACCAATATACTCGTCTTTAGCTCTTACCGTAATTGTCTGTGACCACGGCTTACCATTTGCTACGTTATGAATTGTTTGCTGGCTCCATGTTACAACCTGATTACCATTCTCATCCAGTGATACAACACCACCATTTGCTAATGTAATAGCACCTTTTTCAAGATCCTCATTTGTAATTACTTTGTCATTATTGACAATTTCGAATCTCGGATCAATTACATCTGTGATCGTTGCATTTGTGATATCAATGTTATCCGTAATTGTTTCTTGTATCTTCTGGAATATAATTCCGATATTGCTTGCATCAGAAGCAGTAAATGCATGATCTTCATCTGTAGCAAGATCTTTCATCCATTCGATATTATTTTTATTAGATCCCGGTACAGTTTCACTTTGTGCAGTCAACGCAACCGTAAAGATTGTTGCATCCTTCTTTAAGCTAGCTATTGCTGTTTCCGTCTCTGATGTATCACTCGACTCTGATGGAGCTCCATCTGTAAACAGAATAATATACTTAGATAAGTTATCATCCTTTACACTGTTTAACTGAATCTTTGTTTTCTCAAGCCCTTTTTGTGGTGATGTTCCTCCATCTGCTGTAATCTTACTTACAGCTTTTATCATTGAAGATGGTGAACTTCCTACCTTTGTAATTGCTTGTATTTCATTTCCGCGCGTTGCATAATAACCATTCCATCCAATGTATTCAATGTATCCATCGAATGTAGTTATACCGATTTTACTGTTAGGTGATTTCGATGCAGTATCCTTAATAAAAGCAATTGCAGCTTCTTTTAAGGCTGTGATCCTAGAATTCCATGTATATACCATACTATTAGAATTATTAGACAATGTTTTCCATGAACTTCCATTATAATACTGCCATTTCCCATCAACATAAATCATAGGATTGGAATAATATGTATTTCCGGTAACACTAGCTGTGTTTGCATTTGTATTATAGTAATATACTTTTGTTTTATCCAAGCTTTGTTCTACTGAATTAAAGTAACCAAATTTTCGAATACTTCCATCATTATTCATAGAACCAGACATGTCAAATACCATCATGATGTCGGCTACGCTCTCTCGCTCTATGATTGAACTGCTTGTTGATTTAGAAGAAGCTGTGATATTAATATTGTATGTTCTCTTGTCCCAGTCTGCTACTGTTGCAGTCTTGTCATAATCCATACTGGAATCAATAATCGCTTCTCTTTTCTGATTAGAAATCTGATTATTTTCTACAACATTTCCTTCACTATCCTTCAGCGTTGTGGTAACATTATCACCATTTTTTGTTACCTCAACTTTCCACTTCTCGTTCGACAAAACATATCCTTCCGGTGCCTGGATCTCCTTCAGGTAATAAGTACCTGCTCGAAGTCTGTCAAACGTTACGGTTCCGGTTTTCCCAACAGATGTAGCTGTTTCAAGCTGTGTAGTACAATCTTCATCTGTATAAAGAGCAAAACTTGCTCCGCTCAGTCCGGTACCGTCTTTATTCACCTTGTTAAATGTCAGTGTTCCAAGCGCGTCTGTTGTGACCTGTGAAATTCTGGCATTTGGAATGGTGAAGTTCATATAACAGTTGGAAGCACCTGCACCTCGCTCCATATAAAGGATCGTTAAGGTATGCTCTGCCTTTTTCTGTTCATCTGTCAGCTGGGTTTTGTCCTGATTTGTATTTAACAAATACTTCCACAGATCTACAGTAGAAGTAGCTGCGTTATGGATTCCACCAAGATCAATAACTACTTGTTTTCCATCCAGAACGACCCACATATCATCATCACCGGTAAAACTATAACTTAATGGTCCTATATAATCACCAAGTTTGAATTTAATATCATAGCGCATACCAAAATAGTAATTGTGGATTTTATTATCCTCTGTAAGTTGACTATCTACCTTTCTGGTATAAGCTTTTTCATAACTTGATCGAACAGAATCCAACGGGAAGAAATCCGCTCCGGATTTACCATTTTTATCTAAATTATACTGTTCCGTTACATTTGTACCATTTCCGTCTGTTACGCCGGTTAATGTATAAGTATCTCCGCTTCTGTCAAAATTCAGCGTATAATCCCTGTAGACTTTTCTCAAATAATTATCCGTTGAATTTCCGGCCAATAGATCGGAATTTGTGAAAAAGCCCGGATCCGGATAATTAAATTCAACATTTCCGTCTGCATCCAGACCTTTCAGCAGTCCTTTAATGACAGCATCACTTCCTGTCCATGTGTTAACGCTAAGACCGTCTTTCTTCCAATTATATCCGTAATTCTGGTAGTTTTGTTTTGCCTCACCCATGGTCAGCTTATTATTGCTGTCTTTGTTCTTACCGTAATTACTTTGTTGGTTGATGGAATAGTCCGATCCGGCTTTTACCGTATAATCATAAAATGTCGGCGCACCGGCGAAATTTACAGTTACCGGTTCATAATATACTTTAACAGTAGCATCCTGTGCCACATTAAACTCACCCGGCTTAACTGTAGATGTTCCGTTGTCAGTAACCAATTCCACTTTTGAAATATCCCAGTTCTCAGCTTTCTTGCAATCTACCTTCTGACCGATTGTAAGTGTCCGAACATCATCCGCATAAATCTTGCTTGCCGGATTCGTCGTTCCGTCATAATGCTCTATTGTAACATTAATCTTACCATTACGCTTGTTATCTACGATTACATAAGTAGAAAAATGTGTAGTCTCAAACTCAACATTTCCATTCTTATCAACGTTTCCATCCATGTTTTCAATATTGTTCTCATCGTCTACATGGTATACGTCTGCGTCGTTGATCTTTTTCTCATTGTTGAGCGTTACCGCTACCTTTACCGAATTACCCGGCTGAACTTCTTCTCCATCTACCAGGAATTTGATATCGTAGGAATAAAGCTTTTCAATGGCTTTCTTTTCTTTGATCGCTTTTTCGGTGATCTGGGCTTCCGCTTCCTGTGTAAGTTCTACAGGTGTTACGGAAAGCTCTGCGTTATCCGGAAGATCTGCCGGATCAGTAAGGGTGACTTTAACATTAACTTCCTCACTCTTATAATCGTATCTGGTAATTTCAGGCTGAATTTCTTCTTCCTCTTCAACCTCGTCGCTATCCTCAATCACCCTCACCATATCACTTCGTATGTAACCTTCTGTTTCTTCATAAGAAACCTTGTACCAGGTTGTCCCATCTTCTGCTGTAACTGTTTCCAGAACAGTGAACTGCATACCAGCTTCCACTGTCATCAGACTCTCGGCCTCTGTTGATGGACTGACACGAAGATTTACATCATCCGCGATAACCTCAATCATTGTTGTCTTTACTTCCGGCTCTTCCTCAGGTGTCTCCGTTACTTCCGGCTCTTCCTCAGGTGTCTCCGTTACTTCCGGCTCTTCCTCAGGTGTCTCCGTTACTTCCGGTTCTTCCTCAGGTGTCTCCGTTACTTCCGGCTCTTCTGCAGGTGTCTCCGTTACTCCCGGCTCTTCTGCAGGTGTCTCCGTTACTTCCGGCTCTTCTGCAGGTGTCTCCGTTACTTCCGGCTCTTCCTCAGGTGTCTCCGTTACTCCCGGCTCTTCTGCAGGTGTCTCCGTTACTTCCGGCTCCTCTGCCGGTGTCTCCGTTACTCCCGGCTCTTCCTCAGGTGTCTCCGTTACTTCCGGTGAATCCCACATCACAGCAAAAACTGCTACATTCGCGGTCTCAACCTGAATTGTCTGCAGTCCTCTATTCTCGTTTACATTCAGAACCTTTAATTCTTCATTCGGCTGTAAAGTATTGATCTCTGTCTCATCTGTACTGCCGTTATAATGAAGTTTCACTGCTGTCACGCTGGTATTTGCCACATCACTGAGCTCAGGTACCATCGGGTTCTTATATTCGATTGTTATCCTCGCCCTGCCATTCAGCTCTGCCCTGTTTCCGTCAACATCTGCAAAATACACATCATACGCTGAAAATCCTCTTAAGATGCTTCCTTTATCTTCAGCTGCTTTCGTAAGTTTCTGAGAAACAGTATCATAAGACACTGAAGAATTCTCATTCACTGCATCTGCCTTCAGCGTTGTATTCTGCGGAAGAGCTCCCTCCTCCAATGCGTCTGCTGTTACTTTAATGGAATCATCTTCATATGTAAGCGTAGTTTGCTGCGCCTGTTCTTCCTGGTCTGCGCTGCCTACATCCGTTGTTACTTCTTCGGCTACTGGCTCAGATGCAGATTCGCCATCTGTGAATATATCCTCCGTTCCCTCCCCAAATACTTCACTTGCGGAGATTGTGTATGCACTCGGCATACAGGACACCATCAATGCCAAAGCCAACATAAATGCCAGGAGTTTTCTGATTTTAATTTTCTTCGATTTTTTCATACCATTCCCGCTTTCCTATGTGTGCATTAACGTGTACTATAACTCTTATTATCTTATTTATCGTTATATTCCTTTCTGCAAAAAAAAGCTTTATGTTTTTTAACCAGTACACTTCATGTACCGCACAGATTTTAATTTTTTATAATTAAAGCTGTCAATAGAGTCAATTTCTAAAATATAGCTCTTATATTTTCAAACATTAGCAAAAAAATCATCTTATATATGATATTTGTAAGTTTTTTTTGCTTTTGAATGATTTTTTCAATTAATATCTGCTTATTTATGTATTTTATTATACATCACACTAAATTTCTCTGTAATACCCATTTATACCCAAAAAAGTGCCCCCGCAATCAAGCAGATTTCTCTCTTGACCCCAGGGGCTTCTGTTTTTCTTAATTAACTTAGCATATACTTCTTCAGTTCCTCTCGCTTCTTCACATTCAGCTTACTGAAAATATCCGTAAGATAATGTTTTACTGTATTTACAGAAATTTCCATATATGATGCGATTTCTTTATTTGTCCATCCGTCGCTGGCCATCATCGCGATTGAAAACTCCATCGCAGAAAGCTCATTTGTCACCTTTCTCTTCGCCTTTGTATTATGGATCTCCATCCAGCCTCTGCTGAAAGACATAACACCTTCTATGATACGCTTGTATACATCTGCATCTGTTTTTCGGATACACACTTCGATCAATCCGCGCAAAACACCATGATGTTCAATAAAGGGTTCTAAAAATCCATCCTTCTCAGCCAATACCCAGCCCTTCATTAATTCTTCCTGCGCTTCTTTTTTATGTCTTCTGTTGATCATACACATCGCCATAATGCACTGGATATAGATCATGCTGATCGGATACACATTCTCGGCCATAAACATCGCTGTCCGGCACATTCCATATGCGCTCCAGTATTCACCCTTCAGATACGCCTGATGTGCCATCACATACACTGCAAAAAGCTTCACACCTCCCGGAAGCATGCTGCTGTATTTCCAAAGATCAGGAATCTCATCTGCCGGCTGATGCAATAAAACAGTCCCAATATAACCTGCCAATATACAGAAGGCATACGTCTCCTCCGAAGCATCTGTATATCGGAGTTTTTTCATACAGTCCCGGATTCCATCCAGTCCTCTCCTTGCAGCTGCACTGTTGCCAAGCGTCATATTGGCATACCCATAAAGCATGCATGCCGAAAGCCGCAGCTCCATTGTCTCATCCTCCAGATAAAGTCTCGCGATCTCACTGCATTCCTTTGCCTTTCCTGAAAAATAGAAAAACTCCGCCCTGGCAATATTCCGGACATCCTTATCCTCAAACTGCTCTACCGTTTCCAGTGCCTTTCCCGGCTCAAAAGCAGAATTCAAAAGTGGCAGTACTGTACGTTTTTCCACTCACATCATCTCCTCTGATCAAATCAGCGCTTATCCTAAACCTCAGCCACCACTTTTTTATGAAGCATCGCAGTATCCCAGGCTCCGAATAGTGTACTATTTATATGTATAATTATACTCCATAAATATCCAAAAATAAATTCCAAGTTTTCCATAAAATATAAAAAGAGCTCCCTGGCATTCATATACACCTGGGAACTCTTTCCTGATCATTTCTTATTTGTCAAGGCTTCATCCAACACGAAGCTTAAATTTCTGAATCTCTTTCTCACTGGAAACTCTCTCGATCTCAGCACCGAGACTTCTCAGCTTCTCTTCAAAATTCTCATATCCTCGCTGAATATAAACAATATCATCAACAATCGTTACACCCTCTGCTGCCAGTCCTGCGATAACAAGTGCTGCACCTGCACGAAGGTCCGGAGCACTCACACGTGCACCTGTAAGCTTCTTCACACCATCAATGATAGCTGAATTACCTTCAACTTTGATGTTCGCACCCATACGTGAAAGCTCATCTGCATATTTGAAACGATTCTCAAAAATACTCTCTGTAACGATACTTGTACCCTCAGCCAGTGCCAGAGTAACTGCGATCTGTGGCTGCATATCTGTAGGATAGCCCGGATATGGCAGTGTCTTAACATGAGTACGATGAAGTGTATGCGGCGCACGTACACGAACGGCATCATCAAACTCCTCAACCTCACAGCCGATCTCCTCGAGCTTCGCTGTTGTAGCCTCCAGATGCTTCGGAATAACATTACGTACTGTAACATCTCCGCCTGTAGCTGCTGCTGCAAACATAAATGTACCCGCTTCGATCTGATCCGGAATAATAGAATATTCTGTACGGTGAAGCTTCTCAACGCCACGAATACGGATCACATCTGTACCGGCACCCTTGATATTGGCACCCATGCTGTTCAGGAAATTTGCAACATCAACAACATGCGGCTCTCTTGCCGCATTCTCGATGATCGTACGTCCGGCTGCCATGGAAGCTGCCATCATAATATTGATCGTAGCACCAACAGAAACCACATCCAGGAAGATATGGCTTCCGTGAAGATTCTCAGCCTTCGCAACGATCGCACCATGACGAATATCCACATCTGCACCAAGAGCACGGAAGCCCTTCAGATGCTGATCGATCGGTCTGCTGCCGATATTACATCCGCCCGGAAGCGGAACCTCTGCATGCTTATATTTTCCGAGCAGCGCACCCAGAAGATAATAAGACGCACGGATCTTTTTGATAAATTCATAATCTACACTGAGATTGCCGATGGTAGAACCGTTGATCTTTACAGTGGATTTATCAACACGTTCAACCTGAGCACCGATCTCAGCGATTGCCTCAAGAAGAACATTGATATCTCTTACATCCGGCAGATTCTCAATTAATATAGTTTCATCAGTCATAATGGCTGCTGATAATATCGCAAGAGCAGCATTCTTCGCGCCTGCAATATCCACTTCTCCAACCAGAGGATTGCCGCCTTTAATCACATACTGTTCCATAACACACCTCTATTATTTTACTCCTCTATGAGCAGAAAATTTCTCTGGATTTATTAGTTCTCATCACTCTCTTTATGCGGAAACATATGTTCCACAAGCCCTTTTTTAGGTCAGTTGTATATTATAACACATATTTCGCATTTGTAAACAATTTATAACGAAAACGTGCCTGTTACGCTTTCTCTCCCCGTTTCAGTGCTTCCAGCACCAACTGAAGGCTTCCCTCCAGATCTTTATCTTCTTCATCAACAATGATGTCTGCGTATTTCTCATATAATGGTGTACGTTCCTCATAAAGACTCTCAAGCGTCTGTCCATCTTTAAGCAGAACTCCACGTCCTTTCAGATTACCGAGACGTTTTGAAAGAAGATGCAAAGATATCTTGAGATACACCACAACGCCTTCGGATCTCAGATGCTGCATTGCCTCATCACAGTACACCACACTTCCCCCTGTGGCGATCACTGTATTCTCAACCTGGATAGATGCATTCACACGATTCTCAACCGCCTTGAAACCCTCCGGTCCATCCTGCTCGATGATCTCACTTAAGGTTCTTTTCTCTTCCTTCTGGATGATCAGATCTGAGTCAATAAACTGGTAACCAAGTACCTTCGCAAGTACAACACCTATGCTGCTTTTCCCTGCACCAGGCATTCCTATCAGCGTAATATTATTCATATTGTGTCCTTTCATTTTAGCATAAAATCCCTTAAATCTCAATGCTTCCGCAGTACGTTACTTCTTTCGTTTATTCGTCTTTTTCTTTACACTGTAGCCAAAAGTTCCCACCTTACGCCCTCCTGCCAGGTATTCTCCATGGGAATAAACCAGAAGTCCCGCATTGTTGAGATGAAACTTGTTGTTTTTATCCATGTATGCTTCATCTGCATGAACCGCAAGTACATCTGCAAGAAACATATCATGCGATCCCAGTTCTTTAATCTCACGTACCCTGCACTCAATGGAAACCGGTGACTCCCCGATCATAGGTGCAGATACATACTGTGCTTTTTCTTTTGTAAGATTCAGCTTCTGAAATTTATCAACATCCCTGCCGGAACGTACTCCGCAGAAATCTGTTGCAAAAGCCAGTTTCTCTGTTGTCAGGTTGATGACAAATTCTCCCGTTTTCCGAATCATATCATAAGAATAACGGGAAGGTCGGACTGAAATATAAGCCATTGCCGGATTGGTACAGACCGTTCCTGTCCATGCCACTGTGATAATGTTGTCATTTCCTTCGCCATCTGTGACACTCACCATCACAGCCGGCAGCGGATAGATCATATTTCCCGGCTTCCATAACTGTTTTACCATTGCTTCCGGCCTCCTTATGCATAATCGCTGTTCATAAGCTGAGCAGCCTCCATCATAGCCGGAATCAGCTGTTTCTTTCGGGATACCACTCCCTTGAGATGGAACGTATCATTCTCCGGCTTGCGCTCAAAAGCGATCTCCGCCATCTTCTCACTTCCCTCACCATAGAAAAGAAGCTCTGTGGATTCCTCCAGAATATTAGTCAGCATAAAGTAAACTCTTGTGATATCATGACGTCCACACTCGCTTACCATAAACGGCAGCAGTTTTTCTTTAATCTCTTTAAGCTCTTCGCTGTCCATGGAACTGATCTGTCCAACACCAAACGAAACATTTCCCTCGCCGATAAATTTCTTGTAATCCTGGTAAAAAATCTCCTCAGGGGATTTATCCTTCAGGTTACTTCCGGCAGAGAACATCTCTCTTGCGAACTCCTCGATGTTGATTCCTGCGATCAGTGCAAGTGCGCTGGCTGCGATCTTATCCTTCTGTGTACATGTCGGCGAACGGAACATCAGCGTATCCGAAATGATTGCCGCACAGAGAAGTCCTGCGATCTTTTCCGGAATCTCCAGTCTCTGCTCACCGTAAATTTCATAGAGAATCGTTCCTGTACATCCAACCGGCTCATTGCGGAAGGAAACCGGTGTCATGGTCTGCAGTGTTCCAAGCTTATGATGATCAATGATCTCAAGGATCTCCGCCTTCTCAATATTGTCAACAGCCTGATCCACCTCGTTATGATCCACAAGCACAACCTTTTTCTTGTGCATATCCAGGAAATTACGTCTGGAAATCGTTCCGATACATTTTCCGTGAGGATTAATGACCGGGAATGCTCTGTGGCGGTTCTTTACCATGACTTCCTGAATATCGTCTGTAAAATCCTCGGTGTTGAATGTTACCATATTATCACGTTTCATAACATAATTTACCGGAATACTCTGATTGATCAGACGGGCGATATTAAAAGTATCATACGGTGACCGGATGATTACGATATTTTTTTCATGGGCAAGCTTCACAACCTTCTCGGAAACTACGATATTCAGTCCTACGATAATACAGCTTACATTCTGGCTGATTGCCTGAAGATGATCCTCCTCACGGTCTCCCATGATGATCATATCATTCTCCTCGATATAGCCCTCCATCATTTTCGGGTTGGCTGTTCCCACGAGAACTTTTCCCTTTATAAAATATCCGTGGCTGTTTCCCTCAACAACTTCTCCGCCTACAGTCTCTGCAATTCTCTGATATTGCGTTCTCGCATTGGAAAGCAGATAGCTGTCTGTCGTATCCATGTATGTCTTTGCAATATCGCCAATAGTCACAAGACCTTCCAGGCAGCCGTCCTTATCACGGATCGGAAGAGATACGATTGCGTTCTTCTGCATCAGATCCCAGGCATTTTTCAGAGACATGCTCTTGTCTGCCGGCGGGCTGATGCGGATATCCATATCCTTGACCTGTGTGCCGATATTTCCAAGATAAGCCGGCGGCTGTACGCCAAAACGATTCAGCACATATCTGGTTTCCTCGTTGATCTGTCCGGCTCTCTTCGGAATATATTTCTTGTTCTGTGTGGTTCTGTTCTTAATATCTGCATAAGCAATGGCCGAACAGATGGAATCCGTATCCGGATTCTTATGTCCGATTACAAATATTCTCTCCTGGTTTTTCATTCACATCCATCCTTTTTCATCCAAAAATTATCGATCTAATTCAATTTGATATTGGCAAAAAGTGAGCCAAGGGATGTGGTTGCTTCCTCACCGGATTCCGGCAGTTCAAAAGTCTCTTCCTCAACCTCTTTTGCCATCAGGTCTGAAGCTTCCTTGATGCTTAAGCTGAGCTTGCCATCTTTGATCGCGATCACCTTAACCTTGACCTTATCTCCCACGCTGACAGCCTCTGAAGGCTTCTTGATCCTTTTTTCGCAGATCTGGGAAATATGTACCAGGCCGGAAACTCCGTTTCCAAGATCAACAAAAGCACCATACGGCTGCAGGCTCTCAACAGTTCCCTCTGTCACAAAGCCAACTTCGATATTCGAGATCTTATTTCTGCGCTCCTGCTCAGCCTTCTCACGGAGTAGTTCTTTCGCGGAAAGTACCAGTCTCTTCTTTTCTTTATCAACATCAATAACCTGCACCTGAAGCGGTTTATTCAGATATTCTTCTGTATCCTCAACATAGCTCAATGCCAGCTTGGATGCCGGGATAAAGCCGCGCACGCCTTCCACATAAGCAATAGCGCCACCATTTACGATTCCCTTCACAACAACATCCAGCGCCTCACCGGATTCCTGAAGTTCTTTCAGCTTATCCCATGCAAGAACCTCCGCTGCCTCTGCTCTGGAAAGCAGGATATTTCCCTGTCCATCATCTTTGCGAAGAACAGTTGCCTGAATCTCTTCGCCCGGCTGAACAGCTTCTTTTATATTAAATCCCGGCTCTCTGGAAAATTCCTCTGCCGGAATAAATCCCTCCGCATAATATTTAAGATCAAGAACAACTCCTGTCTCGTCAACACTTACTACTGTACCGGTGATAATATCACCCTCTTCAATTTTCTTAAAAGAAGCTTCCAGCTCCTGCTCAAAATCCTTCATAGACTCCGCCATTTCCTGACCTCCCGTTCATGCTTTCATCTTTTTATTATTTACCGTAATTATTATAGCATGCGCTTTTCTCCTGCGCCATGTTTTTTTGGCTGTTCAATCCGGCTATTAACGCCATTTCCGGCATCTTTTTCAAAAACTCTCTTTCTTCTACAAAAAAAGCCTCTGTCTTAATAACAGAAGCTCCATTTCCCCAAAAACATAATTTCCCGTAAAACGAGGAGTGCCCCGGTAGTGGCTTACCGGGGCGATTATTATGAAAAAAATTGTATGTGTAATGATACAGATACACACCATTACAGCGTCTTTCGTACTGTTCTTTCGTACTGTTCTTTCGAACTATTGTTATAGTAACAGGTAAATATGAACAGAATATGAACGCACCGTGAACTTTTAGCGTATTTGCACAATTTCTTTATGTTTTTTCCTCTTTTTTTATAAAAACGCCACATTTATATTTCTATAACTTGTCTTAAATATTGTACATTTTATACATTTTATACAAAGTCAGAAACAGTAATCCCAATAAAAGTGACATTTCAAACACCTTCCTCTTACTGACGGGAAAGCATTCCTTTGATAAACTGAATTGCTTTCTCAAAAATATTTTTCACATCTGATTTTGTAACACCCATGTCTTTCAGAGTGCTGTATGCATCATCTACATATTTTTTGATCTGGTCATCACTAACGTCAATTCCGCGGAATCTGCTGATGATATTTACCAGTGAATTCTTATCATCATCAGAAAGAGACACACCATAATGGTCTGCTGCTTCATCAATTCCCTGTGAAATCTCATCGTCTGTAATCTGGTTGGAATCAAAAAGTCCCTTTACATAAACAATGATATCGCTTACCTTATCCGGATCTGCTGCAAGAGATTCAATCTCGTTATCTTTAAGAATCTCTTCTGCCTGACTCATAACAGAGCTGGAATCAGATGCCATAACCATCATTGGTGAAGTACAGGAAATGATTCCTGCAACAACCAGTGCTGTAATTCTGTTCATTTTTTTCATGATATTTTCCTCCATATGGGCTGCTGCCCTTATACATAAACATTGACTGTCTTTCAAGTAACAATAAACTTATTTCCCTTTTAACGTCCCCCAGTATAACACACCTGACCGGTACTCTGTAAACTGGAATTTTCCATTTTTCACAATTTGCAGGTCAGACTTTATGTATATTTCGGAAAATATATTCACAATATTTTCATATTTTCAACAAACTTCTCTAACATCTTACTTATACAATAAATATTGTAAATTTTTCATTACTTACTTCTGTCTGACACCTCAGACAGAACCTCCTTTCTATGACAAGTTATAGATGTGCAGATGGTAATCTCTCCATTTCCGTCTGCATCACGCAAAAAGAACCCGGAACAGCTGCCCGGGTTCTTTTTGTATCGTTTTTTATTTATTCTCTTCGTAAATACAGTTAGCAAGTTCAGCAAACTGTTCCAGCATCAGTGCCTCGCCCCTGATATTCAGCGGAAGATTGCACTTTTCAAATATTCTCTCGAGATCTTCTTTTCCCAGGGAAAAATCTCCGGAATTTTTGATTCCGTTCACAAGAGTCTTTCTTCTCTGGTTAAAGGATGCACGGATCAGTCTGAACATGAGACGTTCATCATATACCTCCACCGGCGGCTTCTCGTAACGTGTCAGTTTAATCACTGCACTTCCCACCTTCGGTCTTGGCATGAAACAGTTCGGCGGTACATTCGCCACGATCTCCGGCTTCGCATAATACTGCACTGCCAGGGAAAGTGCTCCATAATCTTTGGTGCCCGGTCCGACCTGCATACGATCTGCAACCTCTTTCTGCACCATGACTGTAATCGAATCCACCGGAACATTCTTCTCAAAAAGTCCCATAATAATCGGTGTTGTAATGTAATACGGCAGGTTCGCTACTACCTTCACAGGCTTTCCGCCATTTTTTTCATCTGCGATCTTCTTGATATCTGTTTTCAGAATATCGTTGTTGATTACTGTTACATTATCCCAGTCCTTAAGCGTATCTTTAAGGATCGGAATCAGAGAACTGTCAATCTCCACAGCAGCAACTTCACGCGCTGCCTCTGCAAGATACTGTGTCATGGTTCCGATTCCGGGACCGATCTCCAGTATAAAATCATCCTTCGTGATTCCTGAAGAATCAATGATTTTTTCCAGAACATGTTCGTCGATCAGAAAATTCTGACCAAACCTTTTCTGGAAAACAAAATGATACTTTTGAAGGACTTCAATGGTATATTTCGGGTTACCAAGATAAGGTCTGGCCATATTTTTTACCTCTGCTTTTCTGTTTATTTAATCAGCTGAAATCCTTTTCAAGAAGTACGGTGTAACCATCACGGTCCACTCTCTTCTTAGATCGTTTGAATAATCCACCCTGAGCTTTTGCCATTGCATTGTCCAGCAATGTTTTTACTGTTCCGATGCACATCGGCTGATCTTCTTTCTGATTAACTCCGATCAGATTGTACAGTGCAAGCATACCCATCTGGTCAATACGGAATCCGTTCTCCATTGTGTATACTTTTGCAAAATTAACGAGCTCATCATTTGTAAATACCGGAATGTTGATCATGGATGTAAACTTCTTCGCAAACTTCGGATATCTTGCAATCAGTTTACGCATGCCAATCTTCTCATCTTCCAGAATGACGATCATTCCCTTTGTATTTCCGGTCATTACCTCATCAAGCTCATCTGCAGTTTCCTGTGAAAGCTGGTTTGCATTCTCAATAACAAGAAAACCTCCGGCAAGCTTCCGGGCAATTTCTGTAATATCTTTTCCATTAATGTCTTCTGCGAATATATAAGCAACCTTGGATGCCTCAATATTCAGTTCTTTACAGATTGCCGGAATCAAGCTTGAAATCAATCTTGTTTTTCCGGTTTCTCTGCCACCCATAACGATCACATTTCCTGTTCGTGAAGTTCTGTCTGTTGCACCCTTCTGTACATCACAAAGTACCTCGAGAATCTGTTCTTTCATTCCCGGAACTGCTACAAAATACGTAAACAGTTTCTTTTCTTCATCTGTAAGCTGTTTCTTTCTGGATATGATCTTATTCGGATCGCGTTCAGGCTGAAGGGTCTCAATGAACTTCTCAAGCTGTTCTTCCTCACTGAGTTCTTCTTCATCATCATCCTCGTCCATATCATTATCTATGAGATCAGAAACAAAATCATCATCGTCTTCCATATCTGATTCTGCTTCAAGATCAAGGTTTACATTGAAATCATCATCACTGTATTCCTCTTCCTCATCAAGCGGCGTTTCTTCTTCCGCTATATTGGTTCGATCGTCAGAAAGCTCAAGTTCTTCTACAGGTTCTGCTTCGCCAGACTCTTTTACTATATCTTCCTCATTCAGATCTGCAATTGTGCCATCTTCTGCTGCTTTCTGCATTCCTGCAGGTCCGTTAAGAAATTCTGCTTCTGCAGCCTGGAGATCTTCCTCTGTAACCGGCTCCTCTTCTTCATCAAACACCAGATCAGGAATTCTCTTTTCTGATTCTGTATCTGCTTCCTGCTGTGCAGAAATCTGCGCCATAATGTCTTCAATATCAGCTGCATCCGGCTCCTCCGGAACAAACTCATCCGCAACAAGATCCAGATCATCCTCTTCATCCGGCGATTCTTCTGTTACATCTGAAAACTGTACATCCGGAGATTTCTCTTCTTCCGGAATTTCAATTCCCTGCTCAGAAGCCGCTGCAAGAATTGTATCTTCCAGATTAAATTCTTTATCTTCATCTTTATCTTCGTTTTCTTCTTTTCCAACAGAAGCAGCAATATCATCAATACTGCCAAAAATTTCTGATGTATCCGGAAGATCTGCTGAAGCACTTGCATTCTCCGGATCTACATTAATCATAGACTTAGGAATTTTAAGCTCTGGCATACGGATCGTTGCTGAAAAATCCGGTTCTCCCGCTTCATTCAGCGGAACTCCAACGGATTTTTCTTCTTTCTCTTCTTCAAGCATCTCAGATACATTCTGAGAAAGCTCTTCCTCTACAGCCTTTTCAGCTTCAGATTCGACAGCTTCCTGATATGTCTCCTCTTCTTCTTTTTCCTCTTCGGCTTCCGTCTTCAGCTGAACCGTTCCTTCTGACAGATTAGCAACGCCTGTTTCCAGTTCTTCTTCAGCATTTTCAGATTCTGTGGCCTCGTTCTCTGTATCCTCCGGTTCTCCGGCAACTGTTTCTTTTTCCGCTTCCCCTTCGCTTTCTATTTCATCATCAGAAGGATTCTCATCCTCCTTCTCATCAGCATTCTCCTGACTTTCCGGAACTTCGTTCTCCTCAGATTTCTTACTTCCTCCAAAAAATTCTCTGAAACCTTTGGATATTTTTTCCTGAAGTGTCTCAGCACTGCTCAGATCACGTTCATCATCAATCTGAACTGTATCTGTAACCGGCGCTTCCTCATATTCAGGCACAGTAGTTTCTGTTTCTTTGGTCTCCTGAATCTCTTTCGCCTTTTCCGGCGGAATCAGATTCGGAATAAACTGTTTCTCATATTTCTCTTTCTCTTCACCTGTAAGAACGCCCATTCTCTGTTTCAGATCAAGAGCTTTCATCACATAGTTTCCATCGTTAAACCAGAGTACTATCTCATTGCAGAGATCCAGACATTTCTGCTTGTCTCCCGCTTTATAATAAAGCTTGGCCAGCTCATAGGACCATCTCTCTGTAAACTCCTTCTCCTTATATTCCTCAAGAATACGGATCTGCTCATTCAGAGATGCGTTCTTTGCTCTGGCAATCTTATATTTCAATATATACTGGCTGTTATCATTACCTGCCACTTCTCTGTATTCATCAAAGAATTCTGTAGCTTCACTGATCTGCCCCATCTTCAGGGATACCTCGATCAGACGGTAAAGTATGTTCTTACCGATCGGCGCTCTGTGATACGCAAGAAGAAAAATTTCCTTACTTTCCTCATAACGCTTGTTGGCTGCGTAAATCTCGCCCACAACACACAGGGTACGGACATTTTTCACGCGACGCCAGTCGATGCTGTCAACGATCTGCATAGCGCCTTTGTAATCCTGGCCTTCAACCATTTTGTTGATTTCTCCAAGCTTGACGCGAAACTCCTCTTTATCCAAAATATTCACCAACTTTCCATAATTAGAATCAGTTTACCATATGCATACGGGCTTGTCAAAACCCTTTAGGCATATAAACATGCCCTTTTACCACCTGAAAAACCTTGTTAATCTCAAACTGATGACTGACGAAATCATCCAGTCCCGTACAGGTGATCAAAGTCTGTATATCATGTATGCTTTCCAGCAGATAAGTCTGCCTGTTACTGTCCAACTCCGAAAGAACATCGTCCAGAAGAAGCACCGGTGTATCCTTAATTTTCTTCTTAACCAGATAAATCTCCGAAAGTTTCAGCGAAAGTGCCGCAGTTCTCTGCTGCCCCTGTGAACCGTACTTCCTGATATCGATCCCGTTCACCTTTACACAGAAATCATCTCTGTGCGGTCCCACAGAAGTCAGTTTCATCCGGAGATCACGCTCTCTGTTCCCCGACAGTTTCTGTTCAAATTCCGCAGCAGTCACACTGGGCTCATAAAGAATTTCCAGTTCTTCAATTCCACCGGTCAGTCCTCTGTGAAGTCCCTTCGCAATCTCATTAAGCTCCTCAACGAATTCTTCTCTTTTTTCGATGATCTTCTGTCCGTAACCGGTCATCTGTGCATCCCAGATATCCAGTGTATCCTTAAGTCCGGGATTCATATAACAGTCTTTGAGAAGACGATTTCTCTGGTTCACAATATGATTGTAGCTGGCCAGCTCCGTGATATAAACACCATCCAGCTGACAAAGCTCCGAATCCAGGAAATGTCTTCTCTCTCCCGGCCCATTCTTGATAATATTAAGATCCTCCGGAGAAAAAAACACAAGATTCACCACTCCCAGAAGCTCCCTCGCCTTGCGTATGGGCAGCCCGTTAATGGCAACTCCTTTTGCTTTGTTTTTCCGGAGGTGCATGTCTATTTTGTATGAAAGCCCGCCCTTTTTTACCATCATCCGAATATGAGCTTCCTCATTATCGAAACGGATCATCTCCCGGTCCTTGCTTCCCTTATGGGATTTACTGGTTCCTGCCAGATAAACAGATTCCAGAATATTGGTCTTTCCCTGGGCGTTATCGCCGTAGAGAATATTGGTCCCCTGATCAAAATTCATCTCCAGCGACTCATAATTCCTGAAATTATTCAATTTGATGGATTCAATGTACATTCCTTCACCCAATCACATAAATGTCTTTTCCATCATAGGAAATGGTATCTCCCGGATGTACTTTACGTCCGCGGCGATTCTCAACCTCTCCGTTCACCAGAACAAGGCCATCGTTGATCGCATATTTTGCTTCAACACCATCTTCCACAACTCCGGCCAGCTTCAGTGCCTGGCCAAGCTTGATAAATTCATCTTTTATTCTGATTTCCAATTCTTTTCCCTCTTAAAAATTATTCCATGTGTTATCACCCGGTAAAATCCGCTATATTACTCTTTCGGATTTTGTGGCAATTAAACTACCTCTTTCTGTTTTTTATAAAAAAGTGGTAGTTTTAAATTACCCCCTGATGACTGTTTTCAGAGTTTCGTGCTTATATAAAGCGTACGCAGCTGACGGACACCTGCTGCCAGCTGCATATTTTTCGCATAGTTTATACAGACTCTGTGGCATCTGTATGTTCATTATATTGTACAAATACTATCTGGCCTGGTTCTGATTAATGTTTACCGGAAGAATCAGATAGGTGTAACTTTCCTCTTCATCACGGATAAAGCATGGTGCCTTCGGGTTTACAAGATAGATTGTAACAGTCTCATCATCAATAACACGAAGTGCATCGATCAGGAATTTCGGGTTGAAACCGATCATGATATCTTTACCCTCTTTTTCAATATCAATCTCTTCATTCATGGAACCCATTGCAGAATCAATACGAAGCTCCATATCATCATCTGTGATATTGATAATAATCGGTTTCTTATCAACCTCACGAACCAGAAGTGTCGCACGATCGATACAATCCAGGAACTCTTTTTTGTTAATTTTCAGTTTTGTCTCATAATCACTGGAAAGCATCTGATCAATTCTGAAATATTCGCCCTCAATCAGTCTGGAAACTACCATCGTCTGGTCAAATTCGAACAGTATGTGGTTTTTTGTAAAGTAAATGCTGACCTGATCATCTACTTCACCGGACAGGATCTTACTTACTTCACTTAAAGTTTTGCCTGGAACTACCACCTTCCGGTCAGAATAATCTTTCTTAAGTGGCATTTTTCGGATCGCAATACGGTGACCATCCAGAGAAACTACCTTCAGGCAGTTATCTTTAATCTCAAAAAGTTCACCAGTCATCAGCTTATTGTTTTCATTGACGGCAATAGAAAAGATTGTCTGTCTGATCATCTCTTTTAACGTATACTGGGAGATCGTAAGTGGTTCATCTTTTTCGATCATTGGTAAATAAGCAAAATCTTCTCCTGATTTTCCTGGAATATTGAATTTTGCTTTTTCACAGGTGATGGTTGCAGCATATTTATCATCTGTTTTAATAGTAACATCATTATCAGGAAGTCGTCTGATGATCTCATAGAAAATTTTTGCATCAAGAGCAACCATTCCTTTTTCTTCTATAGTACCTTCAACAATTGTTTCAATTCCCAGTTCCATATCATTGGTGGTAAATTTGATCTGGTTTGTTGTTGCATCCATAAGAATACATTCAAGTATTGGCATGGTGGTTTTTGATGGAACTGCTTTGAGTGCGATACTTACACTTTTTAACAGATTTGATTTGGAGCAGATGATTTTCATAATGTGTATAACTCCCTTTCTGAGTAAATTGTGGTTTTTATAAATATATTTATAGAAAAAATCCGCCGTAACCGCCGTAGGGGCTCAGATTTTGTGAAAAACTCCCACAAGGCTGATGTTTTCAAGGTTTTTCGAGTGGGATAACTTTGTGTATAAGTGGTAGTTTCGGATGTGAATAACGGTGGGATAAAATTACCGCCGATTTTTCGCAAAAAAGTTGTACACATTCATCCACATACAATCAACACGTTATACACCAGTAATGTGGAAAACTTTCCTAACCTTGTGGATTAATCTTCTTTTTCAATATATCAATGGTATTTTTTAAGTTATCGTCGTTCTGCAATTCGTTTTCGATCTTTTCGATGCCGTGCATAACCGTTGTATGGTCACGGTTTCCCAGGGCTTTTCCAATATTTTTCAGTGGTGTGGAAATAATTTCACGGCAGAGATACATGGCAACCTGACGCGGCATAACGATCTTGGAGTTTCGCTTATTTCCACTTAAGTCAGCCGGTGTTACTCCGTAATGATCGGAAACAACGGAGATAATATATTCCGGTGTGATCACTTTTTTCTCATCCGGAGAAATAATATCCTTCAATGCCTGCTCGGCCAGTTCCAGAGTAACCTCTTTCTTTTCGAGTTTGGCTCCGGCCATAACTTTATTGAAAGCACCTTCCAGCTCTCGAATATTGGATTTGATATTGGTTGCGATGTATTTGATGACATCTTCGCTGATGCTGTAACCGTTCATCTCCTCATTTTTATGAAGAATTGCCATTCGTGTCTCATAATCCGGCAGTGTGATGTCTGCAATCAGACCCCATTCGAACCGTGAACGGAAGCGCTCTTCCAGGATTTCCATGTCTTTCGGAGGTTTATCCGATGAGATGATGATCTGTTTTTTGGCGCTGTGGAGACTGTTGAATGTATGGAAAAATTCTTCCTGTGTGGATTCCTTTCCTATAATAAACTGAATATCATCGACGAGAAGAACATCAATATTTCTGTATTTTTCACGAAATTTACTCATTGCTGTGTTATTTCCGTTTCGAATGGTTTCGATCAGTTCGTTGGTGAATTCCTCGCTAGTTACATAGAGAACCCGGCTGTTCTGGTCGTGTTCCAGTATGAAATGAGCGATGGAATGCATAAGATGGGTCTTACCGAGACCCGCGCCGCCGTAAATAAAAAGCGGATTATAGGTATCTCCCGGTGATTCGGCAACTGCAAGGGCTGCTGCCTGAGCGAATTTGTTATTGCTTCCTACAACGAAGGTGTCGAAAGTGTATTTTGGATTTAAATGAGCTTCTTCGTAACGTGTATCCTGAACCTGTTTATCATAGGAAGTATTTTTTTCTTTTTTCTTGGGGAGATCTTTTTCCAGGACGAAGCGAACTTCGCATTCTTCCATGCCTGTCAGCACACAGATCGTAACCTGGAGAGGTATTTTGTAGCGTTTACTGATGTAATTAACACCAATGCCGGCCTGCTCAGAGGGAACAATGACTGTTATCAGATTTCCGTCAACCTCATAAACTTTCAGCGGCTTAAGCCAGGTATTAAAAGGGACATCAGTCACCTCATATTCAGATTTGACAGTGTTAAGGATCTCCTCCCATTTTTCAATAACAGTGTTCATTTTTTCCTCCCATGAGTATTATAATAACCCCCAGCCTTCGACTGGAGACAGATATCCTTTTATATATTACAATGAAAAATCGGTTTTCGCAATGGAAAACGTGGATATTTTGGGGAAAACATTGGGGATAATATTGTGGATAACCTGGGGAAATAGATGTGGATTAGCGTGGAAAACAGTGTATAACCGTTAAAAAGGTTTCCATAAGTAGGTAGTTCGTGGAAAATGTGGAATATTTATGTGTATAAAATAATCCACTGCTGAAATACCGCATTTTAAAGGGATTTTTCAAAAAATCGCGAAAAAAATACCCTCGAAAAGTGGATAAATTCGACGGTAATCCACGAGTTATCCACAAGTTATCCACAAAATGTGGATAATGTTACGTAAACCATAAGCACTTTCCACATAAACGCCAAAATAAAAAAATGCAAGGTGGTGGTAGTTTTAAGAAACGTTGATTTTATCGGGTTTTTTGCAATTTTTACTTGACGAAAAGGCGGTTTATTTATATAATTGAAACGATGTTCTGAATGATAAGTTATTTCATAACAATTAAAAATAGATAAAGGAGGTGCTTTACCTATGAAGATGACATTTCAGCCAAAAAAGAGATCCAGAGCTAAGGTTCACGGCTTCAGAGCTCGTATGAGCACAAAGGGCGGACGTAAAGTATTAGCTGCAAGAAGATTAAAAGGAAGAAAACAGTTATCAGCATAAGCTGCAAGACCGCATTTATGTGGTCTTTTCTTCTATCCGGAGAAATATCCGCAGGAGCGGAATTTAATTAAGGAGGATTCGTTTGATAAGATCAGAGTCCTTAAAAAAGAATCAAGATTTCAGAGTTGTATATCAGAACGGAACATCATACGCAAATCGGCTTCTGGTGATGTACGTGCTGAAGAATCAGCACAAGAAGAATCGTCTGGGAATATCAGTAAGTAAAAAAGTAGGGAATAGTGTGGTTCGCCACAGACTCACCAGATTGATCAGAGAAAGCTATCGTCTCAACGAAACAGATTTTGACAGTAACCTTGATATTGTAGTTGTAGCGAGAGCCGGAGCGAAAGATAAAGGCTTTCACGAGATCGAGAGTGCACTTTTGCATCTTGCAAAAAAGCATCATATAACAGGGAATGAACATGATAAAGAAATTTCTGATTAAGATGATAAGACTCTATCAAAAATATATCTCGCCGATGAAGAGAACGAAATGTCCTTATATTCCCACATGTTCTCAATATGGTTTAGAAGCAATCGAAAAATATGGCGCATTTAAGGGAAGCCTTCTTGCGGCATGGAGGATATTGCGATGCAATCCTTTTTCCCACGGAGGCTATGACCCTGTGCCATGAATTATTTTGTGACTGTTTTGTCTCTTTTCCCGGGGCAGGGCAGTTACCGGACTTTTACAATTGAATAAGAAGTCTAGGAGGAAATGAATTTGGAACTGTTTTTAGCAACAAAAACCGGAACTCCTATTATCGGACAGATCGCGTCTGTGATGGGATGGATCATGGATGGCATATATAAGATGCTTGACGGCCTGTTCGGAATCCAGAACATTGGTCTTTGTATCATTATCTTCAGTATTCTTATCTTTGCCTTTATGACACCGCTGCAGATCAAGCAGCAGAAATTTTCCAAGTTAAGTGCCATCATGCAGCCTGAGATCCAGAAGATCCAGAAGAAATATCAGGGTAAAAAGGATCAGGACTCTATGATGAAAATGAACGAAGAAACCCAGGCTGTTTATCAGAAATATGGTGTTTCTCCAACCGGTAGCTGTGTACAGTTAGCCATTCAGATGCCTATTCTGTTTGCTCTGTATCAGGTTATCTACCGGATTCCTGCTTACGTTGGAAGTGTAAAGAACATTTTTACTGGTGTAGTTGATAACCTGGTAGCTGTAAACGGATACACAGATATCCTGCAGCAGTTTATCACAGACCATTCCATGACACGAGTACGTCTCGTTATGGACAGTGCCGGAAATGCTACAAGTAACTCTATTGTTGATTTTCTGTATGCACTTTCCCCTTCCCAGTGGAAAGAGCTGGCACAGATGGATCAGTTTTCAGGATTTTCTGATGCGATCACAAAAGCATCCGGCAATATTTCCAAGATGCAGGGCTTCTGTGGCCTGAATATCGCAGACCAGCCGCTGTATTATATCATGGAATTCTTCAAAAATCATGGTTCTCTGTTACTTGCGATCGTAGCACTTCTGATCCCGGTTCTTGCATGGGCAACTCAGATGCTGAACCTGAAGCTTATGCCACAGGCAGCAACACAGCCGGCAGACGGAAATGATCAGGCCAGCGCAATGGCAAACTCCATGAAAACCATGAACATGGTTATGCCTCTGATGTCTGCATTCTTCTGTTTCACATTCCCGGTTGGTCTTGGTATCTACTGGATCGCCAGTGCTGTCGTTCGAAGTGCCCAGCAGTTTGCAATCAACCGTCATCTTGATAAGATGAACATTGATGATCTGGTTAATGAGAATATGAAGAAGATCGAAGCGAAACGTGCGAAGGAAGGACTTCCGCCGCAGAAGATTACAAATCAGGCTCATCAGTCCGCCAAGAATATCAATAAACCTGTAATTGATAAGGGTAACAGCGGAAACAATGGTGCTTCAGACAGAGCTCGCAAGGTTGATGAAGCTTATGCGAAGTCAAGAAATGCAAAAGCAGGAAGTATCACAGCCAAAGCTAATCTCGTAAGAGATTTTGATGAAAGAAATAAGAAGAAATAATCAGGAACGGAGGGGTTCGTAATGGAGGATTACATTCAGTTTTCAGCAAAAACAAAGAATGAAGCTATCACAAAAGCGTGTCTTGAGCTTGGAACTTCCAGTGACCAGCTTGATATTCAGGTTATCAGTGAAGGCAGCTCCGGATTCTTCGGAATCGGCAGCAAACCTGCCGTGATCAAAGTTCGCAGAATCGAGCCAGTTTCTGATATGCAGGAGATCGAAAATCTGGTAGAGTCCGTTAAACTGGACGCTATTAAAGATGAGAAGAAATTAGACAAGCCGTTTACTCCGAATATGAAGAAAGAAGCTGCACCGAAAGCTGCTCCTGTAAAGGAGAAGAAACCGGTGAAAGCAGAAGCAGAACAGGAAGAGAAAACATCTGAAGAGGCACCTGTAAAGAATGCACAGCCAAAAGAGAAACCGGCAAAAGACTTCCAGCCGAAGGCAAAACCTGCACGTGAGAAACAGCCGAGAGCGCCGAAGGAGCGTCAGCCGAAGGAAACACGTGAGAAGGCACCGAAGCAGGGAAGACCGGTTGAGATCATCACTGATCCGGAGAAGATCAAAGAGATCGAAGAGAGAGCAGTTGTATTTCTTCGCGATGTATTTGGTTCCATGGATCTTGGAGAAGTGGAGATCACATCCAAATACAATACAGCAGATGGTTCTCTTGATGTAGATTTTGAAGGTGAGGACATGGGTATCCTCATTGGAAAAAGAGGACAGACACTGGATTCTCTCCAGTATCTGACAAGCCTTGTAGTAAACAAGGGCGAGTCCACTTACATTCGAGTAAAACTTGATACAGAGGATTACAGACGCCGTCGTAAAGAAACTCTGGAGAACCTTGCAAGAGGAATCGCTTTCAAGGTGAAGAAAACCAGAAAACCGGTAGTTCTGGAACCGATGAATCCATACGAAAGAAGAATCATCCACGCATCTCTGCAGGGCAACCGCTATGTAGAGACAGTCAGTGAGGGTGAAGAACCTTACAGACATGTAGTGGTAAAACTGAAAAGAAATAATTACTGATTCAGTGGTAAAAAATATAAGCCGTAATCCGGAGCGAAAGCTCTGTGGATACGGCTTTTTTTACTGATAAACTGCGAAGTGGTTTATCGGTGCAGAGCCAGGTGGCGAATATGGATTGCGAATATCCGCTTGATTAGTGTGCCTGACGGGCACGAGAGAGGCAGGTCATCATTATGAAAATTGAAAAATTTGTAAAGCTTATGACAGGACATTTTGATAATAAAGAGCAATTTACAGAAATGAAAGAAGCCGGGAAAATATTTCCGTATGCACAACATGTAAATACAGTATGCAATGATAAAATAAAAAATATTCCTGAAGATTTTACCGGAATATTTATTGTAGAAGAAAGCTATTATGAGACGGCCGGAAGACGTCACGCATCACCACATCTATTTCTTATTACAGATAATAACGATAAAATTATGCTGTCTTCCTATGAAATTCCGGAAGGAGAAGATAAAAATACGTTTTCTTATAATTCTATGAAGATCGTAGATTATAGTGAACTCAGAAAATCTGTGAAGTTTACACCAGCATTATATCAGGAAAAGGGTGGTTTTTGGGAAGGCGGCAGTGTGAGCCAATTTACTTCGGTTGTGACATTCAGACTGTGGGAAAAATTCTCAGATGCGTGTCTGGAGGTATCGGAAAGTATGGAAGTGAATGGAAAGAGAACCTTCGGATATGATGTTCCGATTATTTACAAAAGGGTATAAAATTAAAAATTATCATTGCAATCTCCACAGCAATTCTTTATAATCATTGAAGAGAAATAATAAAAAATATTTCGTTACTGTTTACATTGTTCTCAGTTTTTCAGTGACCTTTGTTTACAAAAACATTTCAGTGAACAGTAACGATATTTCTGCAGCGGACATCCGGAATGCAGAGATCACATTTATAAATATAGAAACTGACAGAAGATGTTATTCTAGGTGAAAGCGTGAATAATACGTGTTTTTTGCATGTAAAAAGCTTTTCCGGAATAACTTTTTTTGTGCCGGGATTATGGAGCAATCCTGTTGGCAGGAACTTTTGAGAGGAGAGTGAATAATGGAAGAGACAACGATTGCTGCGATTTCCACAGCTATGAGTGCATCGGGAATCGGAATCGTCAGGATCAGCGGGCCGGAAGCTTTTGAGACTGCATCAAAAGTGTACCACTCCAAGGGTGGAAAAAAATCTCTGGAGAATGTCCCAAGCCATACGATTCATTACGGATATATATATGATGGCGAGGAAATGATAGACGAAGTACTGGTCATGGCCATGCGAGGTCCACGGACATATACAGGTGAAGATACAATAGAAATTGACTGTCATGGAGGCGTTCTGGCAATGAAAAAAGTACTGGAGACAGTACTGAAAAATGGTGCCCTAATTGCCGAACCAGGAGAATTTACCAAGCGAGCATTTCTCAATGGAAGGATCGATCTGTCTCAGGCAGAAGCTGTTATGGATGTAATACAGTCCAAAAATGAGTACTCATTAAAGAATTCTGTAGGACAATTAAAAGGTTCAGTCCGAAAAACAGTACAACAAATCAGAAAAAAATTACTGTACCATATTGCGTACATTGAATCGGCATTAGATGACCCGGAACATTATGATCTGACAGGATATCCTGAAGAATTAGAGAAAATCGTGTCAGAAGAAAAAGAAAAAATACAGGGACTTCTAAAGACAGCAGAAGACGGAAAGATTATGCAGGAAGGTATCCGGACAGTGATACTGGGCAAGCCAAATGCAGGAAAATCATCGCTGCTGAATCTGCTTCTGGGAGAAGACAGAGCCATCGTAACAGATATTGCAGGAACAACCAGAGACGTACTGGAAGAGTATATAAACCTGAATGGAATCACATTAAAGATCGCAGACACGGCCGGTATCCGCCAGACAGAAGACATCGTGGAAAAGATTGGCGTATCCAAAGCAAAAGAAATGGCAGCAGATGCAGATCTGATACTTTATGTAGTAGATTCCTCAGTACCATTGGATGAAAACGATGAAGAGATCATAAAAATTTTGCAAGAGAAAAAGACAATTGTCCTCTACAGTAAGACAGATCTTGAATCAGCCATAAATATAGAGAATTTAAAAAGCAGAATAGACCAGCCGGTGATACCAGTATCAGCAAAAGAAGAAACCGGAATTACAGATCTGGAAGAAAAAATCCGGGAAATGTTCTTCAGTGGAGAGATTAACTTTAATGATGAAGTTTATATCACAAATGAACGGCATAGACAGGAGCTTTTGAAAGCTGTGGAAAGTCTTTCTCTGGTAGAAAATAGTATAGAAAGCGGAATGCCCGAAGATTTCTATTCCATAGATCTGACAGATGCATATGAGAGTTTGGGAAGGATTCTTGGAGAATCACTGGGGGAAGATCTTGTTAATGAGATATTCTCTAAATTTTGTATGGGAAAATAGTGTCCATATAAAAAATAAGCATCCTGCCAGGGGAAAACAAACTAATCAAATTTATAAAGAAATAACGAAAAAATAAGAATATATACGAGGAGAAAAAGCATGAAAAATCTGGAACAGTTTTTCGACATCATAGTAGTAGGCGCAGGCCACGCCGGTTGCGAGGCTGCATTGGCAAGTGCCCGTCTGGGCCTGCAAACCGTCATGTTCACAGTCAGCGTAGACAGCATTGCTTTAATGCCCTGTAACCCCAATGTAGGAGGCAGCTCCAAAGGTCATCTTGTCCGTGAACTGGATGCTCTCGGTGGTGAAATGGGAAAAAATATAGACAAAACATTTATTCAGTCCAAAATGCTCAATCAGTCCAAAGGACCGGCAGTTCATTCTCTCCGTGCACAGGCAGACAAACAGGCCTACAGCACAGAAATGCGTAAAACTCTGGAAAATACGGAGAATTTAACCATTCGCCAGGGCGAAGTAACGGAACTTCTGGCAGAAGACGGACACATTACGGGTGTAAAAACCTTTTCAGGAGCTACTTATCATGCAAAAGCAGTCGTTCTCTGTACAGGAACCTACCTCAAAGCCCGCTGTATCTACGGCGATGTAAGCAACTATACGGGACCAAACGGACTTCAGGCAGCCAATTATCTCACTGATTCCCTGAAAAAACTGGGAATCGAAATGTTCCGTTTCAAAACAGGAACACCGGCCCGAATCGCCGGAAACACCATTGATTATTCCAAGATGGAAGAACAATTCGGAGACAAAAAGGTAGTCCCATTCTCTTTCTCCACAGATCCGGAATCTGTACAGATTGAGCAGAAATCCTGCTGGCTGACCTACACAAATGAAAAAACACATGAGATCATCCGCGCCAATCTCGACCGGTCACCATTATACTCCGGAATGATCGAAGGAACAGGCCCGCGTTACTGCCCGTCCATAGAAGATAAAGTCGTACGTTTTGCAGATAAAAAACGTCATCAGGTATTCATCGAACCGGAAGGTCTTTACACAAATGAAATGTACATTGGTGGAATGTCAAGTTCCCTTCCGGAAGATGTTCAGTACGAAATGTACCATTCTGTACCAGGCCTGGAACACGCAAAAATTGTAAAAAATGCTTATGCCATCGAGTACGACTGCATTAATCCACGCCAGCTCTATCCGACACTGGAATTCAAAAAGATCAAAGGACTTTTCAGCGGCGGACAGTTTAACGGAAGTTCAGGCTACGAGGAAGCTGCGGCTCAGGGACTGATCGCAGGAATCAATGCAGCCATGGAAGTAAAAGGAAAAGAACAGCTGATACTTGACCGCTCCGAAGCATACATCGGAGTTCTTATTGATGACCTCGTAACAAAAGAAAACCATGAGCCATACCGAATGATGACAAGCCGTGCTGAGTACCGCCTGCTTCTCCGTCAGGATAATGCAGATCTCCGTCTCCGCAAAAAAGGCTGGGAGGTCGGCCTGGTAGATGATGAAACCTACAATAAATTACTGGAAAAAGAGCGCCGGATCCAGGAAGAGATCCAGCGTGTTGAGCATACAAATATCGGCGCATCTGCAGAGGTACAGAGCCTTCTGGAATCCCTTGGAAGCACACTGCTGAAATCCGGAACAACCATTGCAGAGCTGATCCGCAGACCGGAGCTTACTTATGTAGCACTGGCACCGATCGATAAGGAAAGACCGGAGCTTCCGGAAGATGTATGCCAGCAGGTAGAGATCAACATCAAGTATGACGGCTATATCCGCCGCCAGATGAAGCAGGTAGAGCAGTTCAAGAAACTGGAGCAGAAAAAGCTTCCGGAAGACATCGATTATGAAGAGGTAGGAAGCCTTCGTATCGAAGCACGCCAGAAGCTGGAAGCGTACAGACCGGTATCTATCGGTCAGGCATCCCGAATCTCCGGCGTATCCCCGGCAGATATTTCCGTGCTTCTTGTATACCTGGAGAGCAGATCCGGTCATAAACATTAAGAGATACCGAATAAATAATGAAATAGAGAGGAAAATACATGTACAACTTAGAAATCCTTGAAAAAGGCTGCGAAGAGCTTGGGATTACTCTGAATGACACTCAGAAACACCAGTTTATCCAGTTTTATGAATATCTTGTAGAAAAAAACAAAGTCATGAACCTGACCGGAATCACAGAATTTGATGAGGTTCTCGTGAAACATTTTCTGGACAGTCTCTGCTGTGTCAAGGCAGTGGATATGACAAAAGTAAAAACTGTCATGGATATAGGAACCGGAGCTGGATTTCCGGGAGTTCCGTTGAAAATCGCTTTTCCGGAGGTGGAAGCCTGCCTTCTGGATTCTTTGAACAAGAGAGTAAAATTTCTCCAGGAAACTTTCGAGCTTCTTGGTCTTGACGGAATCACAGCGATTCACGGAAGAGCCGAAGAGTATGCCCAAAATAAATCTTACCGGGAAAAATATGATCTCTGCGTGTCCAGAGCTGTATCCGGACTGGCAACCCTGTCCGAATACTGTCTCCCATATGTAAAGGTCGGAGGACTTTTTGTATCCTATAAATCCGGTTCTGTAAAAGAAGAAGCAGAAGCAGCAGAGAAGGCAGTAAAGATCCTCGGCGGAAAGATCCGTGATATTCAGTATTTTGATCTTCCGGGATCTGAGATCAGACGTTCTCTTGTTATCATCGAAAAAGTAAAAACGACTCCGGGAAAATACCCGAGAAAAGCCGGTACACCACTTCGAGAGCCACTGGCATAAAAGATCATTCTGTTTCACAAAAATATCACACATTCATCCTACTTTTATCACAAATTATTTTTACACTATAAAGTGATAGAGATGCTCCTGGATTCCCCCATTCTCTGTTTCATCCAGGAGTATTTTCTATTGTGTAAAAGAAAGCCGGAGTAAAAAAGTTCTTATCTTTGGCCAGATGCCTTCGTAAAAGGTGTCTTATAATAAAAGGAGGAGAGTAAATTGATCGAAGTAAGTAATCTGGTCAAAAAGTATGGCGATCATACTGCAGTAGACCACCTTTCCTTTCAAATCGAAAAGGGGAAAATTTACGGATTCCTGGGACCGAACGGTGCAGGAAAATCAACAACAATGAACATGATCACCGGATACATTGCTTCTACAGAAGGAAAAGTAATGATCGATGGTCATGATATTCTGGAAGAACCGGAGGAAGCCAAGAAATGTATCGGCTATCTGCCGGAACTGCCGCCGCTTTATTTTGATATGACTGTTCTTGAGTACATGAAATTTGCGGCAGATCTGAAAAAAATCCCGAAAAAAGACAGAGACAAACAGATTAAAGAAGTCATGGATATGGTAAAGATCACGGATATGAAAGACCGTCTGATCAAAAACCTTTCCAAAGGTTACCGCCAGAGAGTAGGACTTGCACAGGCAATCCTGGGATATCCGGAGGTGATCATTCTGGATGAGCCTACCGTAGGACTTGATCCGAAGCAGATCATAGAGATCCGTGACCTGATTAAAAGTCTGAAGAAAAAACATACAGTGATCCTGAGCTCACATATTCTTTCTGAAGTAAGAGCAGTATGTGATTATGTTCTGATCATTTCCCACGGAAAACTGGTGGCCAGCGATACACCGGATAATCTGGAACGTCTGGCAGCAGGTTCAAACAGTCTTCTTATGAAGGTAAAAGGAGAGAAGGATACCGTTCATAAGACACTGGGATCCATAGAAGGCGTTACCGGTGTGGAAATGTCCTATGACAGCGATGAGGAATTGTGGAAAGTTAAGGTTTCCATCGAAGAAAATGTGGATATCCGGGAAAAAGCTTTCTACGCTATGGCAAAAGCAGACTGCCCGATTTATGAGATGCAGGTTAAGAGAGTTTCTCTTGAGGATGTATTCCTTGAACTCACCGAAGGAGAGAAAAAGACCTCCAATGGCCAGAAAAAATCAGACTGGAAGCCGGTAGAAGAAACTACAGAAGAGCAAAAAGAAGCTTCAGAACAGGAAAAGGTTTCAGATGAGAAAGAGGGGGATCAGTCATGACAGCGATTTTTAAAAGAGAGCTGAAAAGCTATCTGACATCCATGGTCGGATATCTTTTTATATTTTTTGTCCTGGTGCTGACCGGAATTTATTTTTCCGCATATCAGCTCTCAGGCGGTTACTCAAAGTTTGAATATACATTAAGCGCACTGACATTTGTGTTCCTGATCGGTGTGCCGATTCTTTCCATGCGTGTACTTGCAGAAGAGCGTAAGCAAAAAACAGATCAGCTGCTTCTGACAGCACCGGTATCTGTATGGGATATCGTATTTGGAAAATATCTCGCTCTGGTTGCAGTATTTGCCATTCCTGTAGTGATTATGTGCTTTTACCCACTGATCATGAGTAAATTCGGAACAGTATCCTTTGCTTCCGCATATACCGGAATCCTGGGATTTTTCCTTCTGGGATGTGCCAATCTGGCAATCGGAGTATTTATGTCAGCACTTACGGAAAGTCAGGTAATTGCGGCAGTACTTACTTTCGTATTCCTGTTTGCTTTTTATATGATGAATGGAATTTCATCTTTCTTTTCACAGACTTCCATGTCAACAGCAGTAGCCTTCGGACTTCTGATCGTGGCGATCGCGATCATTATCTATACCATGATTAAAAATGTGCTGATTTCTGCTGTGATCGGTCTGGTGGGAGAAATTGCCCTTGTGATCGTATATGTTGTGAAATCCAGTATTTTCCAGGGAGGCATCCAGAAAGTACTGAATGTATTTAATCTGAGCGGACATTATGATAATTTTACAAACGGTGTGTTTGACGTGACAGGAATCGTTTATTTTATCTCTGTTATCGCAATCTGCCTGTTTCTTACCATGCAGTCCATTCAGAAGAGACGCTGGAACTAGGGGGTGAATAGAAATGAAAAATAAACATAAACCAGATCCGAAGAAGCTGGTAGGAACCATCAGCAAAAAGCATCTGAAAAACGGTTCCTACAGCATGGCTATGGCAGCAATCTTTATTGTGATCGTGGTTGTGATCAATATGATCGTAGGTGCCATTCCATCTAAATATTCACAGTTGGATGTAAGTTCATCCAAGCTTTATACCATTGGTGATGAGACAAAAAAAGTTCTGAAAGCACTGGATAAAGACGTTACTATTTACCAGATCGCACAGAGCGGATCAGAGGATGAGACGATCTCCAATCTTCTGAAACGTTATGAGGATGAATCAAAGCACATCAAGGTCGAGGTAAAAGACCCGGTTGTAAATCCGAAATTTGCTTCGGAGTATACAAGCGACGATCTGGCAGCGAACAGTCTGATCGTAGTATGCGGAGACCGTAACAAGGTCATCAAATACAGCGATATGTATTCCACATCTGTTGATTATAATACCTGGCAGCAGACAACCACAGGCTTTGACGGTGAAGGACAGATCACAAGTGCACTTGGATATGTAACTTCTGAAAACCTTCCGGTACTTTATACACTGTCCGGTCATGGCGAGAAGGATCTGGATTCCAGCTTCAAGGAGGATATCCAGAAAGCCAATATCGACATCAAGGAGCTGAATCTTCTTACAGAAGGAAAGGTTCCGGATGACGCAGACTGCCTGATGATCACTTCTCCGACAAGCGATATTTCCGAGGAAGAAAAAACAGAGATTCTTGATTATCTGGAAGCTGGCGGAAAAGCCATGATCTTCTCAGATTATACACAGGAGGATCTTCCGAACTTCGATGCAGTTCTTGAAAACTATGGTGTAAAACGTGCAGAAGGAATTGTGTTCGAGGGAGACAGCCAGCATTACGGAATGCAGATGCCGTATTATCTGGTACCGACTGTCAACAGCACAGATGCAAGCTCTGAGACAGCTTCTGCAGGATCCTATGTACTTGCTCCGTATGCACAGGGAATTCAGAAAACAGATGACGTGAGAGACACAGTAACTATCGACAGTATTCTGACAACCTCTGACAAAGCTTACTCTAAGACGAACATGCAGAGCACACAGATGGAAAAAGAGGACGGAGATATTGAAGGTCCGTTCGATCTTGGCGTGGCGATCACAGAAAAACTGGATGGTGACAAGGAAACACAGATCGTTTATTATTCCACAGCAAATCTGATGGAGAGCCAGGTAAATCAGATGGTATCCGGTGGAAACGAGAAGCTGCTTCTGGAATCCTTAAGCTGGATGACAAACACGGATGAGAGCAGTTCTGTTTCCATTCCGTCCAAGAGCCTTGAGACTACAAGCCTGACAGTTACAGATTATGATGCGGCATTCTGGAAGATCTGTACTATTGGTCTGATCCCGGGAGTGTTCCTTGTTGCAGGATTTTTAATCTGGCTTAAGAGGAGAAAAGCATAATGAAAAAATCAACGAAACTTGTTTCCGCTGTTGTTGTGCTGGCAGTTCTCGGCGGCGTTTATGTAGGAATAAATTCCTATGTATCGAAAGAAGAGAGTGCGGGAAGCAGCAGCGAAGAGGAAAGCAAAACAGAGGTGTTTTCCGTGAAAACGGATGACATCAAATCCCTGGAATTTATCATAGATAAGAAGGATACGACTTTTGAGAAAAAAGATGATTCCTGGGTAAAGAAGGATGAGACTGCTTTTCCGGTAAATCAGACAACGCTTGATTCCGCAGCGTCTGCCTTGGAAAAAGTAGAAGCAGACCGTGTCCTTGAAAAAGTAGATGATCTTACGGAATATGGACTGGATTCACCGTCCAATTCCGTAACAGTTACCACAGCTGACGGAACAACGAAGTTCAACATTGGAGATGAAAATACTTCTACAAATCAGTATTACATTTCCAGAGATGATGAAGACAGCACCGTATATGTGGTAGCAGCAGATACGGTAACACCGTTTATGAATTCTCTTTATGATTATGCACAGGGAGAGGATTTCCCGACGATCGATTCTTCTACAGTGAAGAAGGTTCAGGTTAGTGAGGATAAAGATTCTTATGTGCTGGAAGAAAATTCCGACGGTGCTACCTGGGATGTTTCTACAGACGGTAGCAGTGATAAAGAAACCGCAGATACCACAGCAGCAGGAAATGTAACCTCCGGACTTGGAAATTTCGCATTTGATGAGTTTGTAAATTATAATGCGGAGGATCTTTCCCAATATGGCCTTGATAAGCCGTATGCGACGATTACAGTGGATTATCAGGAAGAGGCGGAGGAAGATTCATCAGAAAGCGATTCTGAGGCCTCTGAGAGCGTTTCGGAGGATAGTAGCGCAGACTCTTCAGACGGCAGTTCTTCTGATGAGAAGAAGACTACGACTGTAGATAAGCAGCAGGTAATCTACGTAGGTGATGAAGCCGGTGATGACAGCAGATATGTAACGGTAGATAACAAACAGGTTTACACAATGTCTACAGATACATTAAGTGCGGTGATCGATAAAAAAGCTTCGGATCTCTGGTCATTGATCGTTAATTATCAGTCCGTAAAAACACTGGATCAGCTTCAGGTTACTTACGGAAATGAAACAAGTACTGTAAATGTTTCACGTGAAACATCCGAAGATGATGACGGAAATGAGACAGAAACAACGACTTACAAGCTTAACGGCGATGAGATCGACAGCACAACATTTACAACCTTCTACAATAAGCTTATAAATATGGCAGGCCAGAAACGGCTTACAGATACGTATACACCTGCTACAGATCCGGAAATGACGGCAGTGTTTACGGATACAGATAATAACCAGACAACAGTTACTTTCTACACATATGATACGAACTATTATGCAGTTGTTGTTGGAAACAAGGTATTCCTTGTAAACAAGATGACAGTAAAAGAAATGTTCACAGCATATGAAACACTGACAAACGGTGGAGCAGAAGCTACAGCGACACCGACAGCAGAAGCGGAATAAGAGAAATAAAGAAAACCGGAAATCTCCAGAGATGAAGATTTCCGGTTTTTTATTTTTTATATATCTAACAGAAGGTTCGGGGGAGCTTCTGTCAGTGACTTAAGTTGATGCTTAATGATTAAGCAAGACCTCTTTCTTCCAGCCAGTCGAAAAGAACGATCTTATCTTCTTTCTTTCTCTTGGCCATATGATTGAACTGAAGGATCGTCAGGATTGTGAAGATCACAAACAGTACAGCCATTACGATTACGGAAGTAGTAATGCTTCTGCCACCACTGATCGTTGCACGGAATGCATCGACTGTGTAGGTGAATGGCAGGTATGCGTGGATCTTTCCGACAAATTCCGGAGAAATCTCAACCGGATAAGTTCCGGCAGATCCTGCAAGCTGAACTACCATGAATACCAGCATCAGGAAGCTTCCTACTTTACCAACGGTAATGTTGAAGAAGTACATGATGGATGTAAATGTCATGGATGTCAGGCAGGCGAACAGGATCGTCTTGCCCATCTCGGCAGGTGTAAATCCATTAAACTGATGTAACAGCAGGATCAGGACAATTCCCTGAAGAATTGCAACCGGATAAAGTACGGAAGCTTTGCTTGCCCACCATGCAAAACCGGATTTCAGTTTGCCCTTGTACTGAGCCAGAGGATACATCAGGCAGAATGCCAGTGCACCAACCCAGAGACCTACAGACATCATGTAAGGTGCCATTGCGTGTCCGTTGTTCGGAACATCGGTAAGTTTACTTTCATCGCTTACAACAGGAGTTGCAAACATCTTGATCGCTTCATCACTTGCAGAATTGTCTTTTACTGTATCTGCGCCATCGCTAAGGCTTGTTGTCAGTGTTTCAGAACCATCCTGCAGTTCTTTCATACCATCTCCAAGCTTCCTGGAACCATCATAAAGCTGAGAAGCACCACTCTGAATCTGAGAAGCACCATCTGTCAGTTTCTTGGCACCGCTGTTAAGTGTAGTATTATTGCTTACAAGTTTCTTTGTACCACTGAGAAGTGTAGAGGTACCGTTTGCTAATGTTTTAGTACCGTTTGCAAGAGTAGTAGCACCGCTTGCAAGAGTTTTACCTCCGGTAGAAAGCTGACCGGTTCCGCTGGTAAGAGCAGAACTGTTAGATGCAAGAGTTGCAACACCATCAGTGTATGTTTTGATACCTGCTGTCAGAGTCTTAGAACCATCTGCCAGCTGGGAAGCGCCACCATTAAGAGTGGTGTTATTGTCTACAAGCTTCTTGGTACCATTGTGAAGAGTAGTAGTACCATTTGCTAATGTCTTAGTACCGCTTGCAAGAGTAGCAGCACCGCTTGCAAGAGTTTTAGCTCCTGTGGAAAGCTGACTGGTACCATCGGTAAGAGCGGAGCTGTTTGCGGCAAGAGTTGCAACGCCGTCGGTATATGTTTTGATTCCGTCTGTCAGTGTTTCGGAACCGTCTGCCAGCTGAGAAGCACCGGATTGAACCTGTGGAAGTGCACTGGTGATCTGTTTTCCGGCTGTTTTCAGGTTCTTTGCACCATCTGTCAGTTTCTTGTTGTTAGCAGTTAACTGATCAAACCCTTCATTCAGGGCTTTAATTCCGTCAGCAGCATCCGGGAAGGATGTTGTATTTGTTTCAAGAGTCTGAAGTCCTGCGGAAACCAGTTGTACTCCGTTGTTTACTAATTTAGCACCGTCATAAAGCTGATTAACTCCGGCAGAAAGGGCTGATACCAGATTTGGGGAAAGTCCTTTTGTTTTTTCAGCGAGCTGAGAAGCACCTTCAGCCATCTGGTCTGCGCCTGTGTTCATGGCAGCAGCACCGTTATTCATGGTAGTAGCGCCATCGTTAAGTTTAGAAGCGCCATCATTCAGAGAAGAAACGCCACCTTTCAATCCATCAGAGATCTGAGACAGTCCGGCAGCTGCGTCATTGAAACTGGAAACGGTATCATTCAGACTTGCCTGTGTATCGGAAAACTTCTGGGATACATCAGCTGCCAGCTGGGAAACCTGATCTGAATAATTACTCATATAGGAACCATCTACATCTGTCGTACCTTCGGCGGTACCATACAGGGTATTAATCACATCGTTGAGGCTTTCGGCTGAAATAGTTCCTTCTTCGGATGCAGACTGCTGAATTGCCTGAAGAGTAGCAGCAGCATTGTTCATGGTATCCCGGGCAGTGACGATTTTGGTATTGGCATCGGAAAGTACTTCACCGGTAGTCTGACCGTATCCGGAAAGAAGATCATTGATCTGACTGCCAACACCGGAGAACTGTTCGCCTGCAGCCTGTACTGCAGGAATAAGGCTCTGGGAAATACTTGTGCTTACTGTAGTTGCGATACCTGCGGCTTTGTCAACATATCCTGTAGCATCTGTGATGCCATTTGCAGCATCTGTGATGCCATTTGCAGCATCTGTCATACCGTTTGCAGCATCTGTCATACCGGCGGATGCGTCTGTCATGCCCTGATGTGCTGTGGAAAGACCGTTTGCCAGTTCCTTGAGAGACTCTTCTGTTGTGCTGCCTTCCAGAGCAGAAACGTTGTCGCTCAGATCTTTCAGTCCATCTTCCAGACTCTGGGTTCCGGATACAAGTGAAACAGAGCTTTCAGTGCCATTAGTTACGGCTGCATTCAGTTTGGAAATACCATCGGAAACATCGCCAAGTTTTTCAAGACCGGAAAGCTGTTTTGCGCCTTTAGCCAGTTTATTTGCACCATTAACATAAGTAGTTGTTCCATCTGCAAGAGTATTAGCACCGCTTACATACTGTGAGGCACCACTGGAAAGAGTATCAATGCCTTCGCTTAATGCCTTGGCACCTGATTCCAGGCTGCTTGCACCGGTTTTTAATGCCTCAGAGTTTTCATTAAGCTGATCAACACCAGCGGTGTACTGCTGAACACCTTTATCCAGTGCGTCAACACCCTCTGTAAGTTCAGGAACTTTTTCTGTAAGAGTGCCAACACCACTGTCCAGCTGTTTCGCACCATCATCCAGATCCTTGGCACCACTGTCAACCTGAGCGACACCATCAGTATAGGTTTTCAGTCCTTCACTTAATGATTTTGCACCGGATTCCAGACTACCTGCACCGCTGTTCAGTGCATTGGAGTTCTCATCCAGCTGATCAACACCAGCGGTGTACTGCTGAACGCCTTTGTCAAGAGTATCAATACCGGATGTCAGCTCCGGTACTTTAGCGGTAAGAGAAGCAACACCGCTGTCCAGCTGTTTTGCGCCACTGTCAAGGGATTTTGCACCGCTATTGACCTGAGAAACACCGTCGGTATATGTTTTGAGTCCTTTGGTAAGGGTTTCAGAACCACTTACGAATGTAAGAGTACTTGTGGAAAGTTTCTTCAGGTTTTTAGTAATTGTTTTATTACCATCAGCTGCTGTATCCAGTCCGTCTTTAATCTTTCCGGATCCGTCTGCAGCTTCCTGCATGCCGTCACCTGCTTCTGAGATAGAATCAAAAACTGTTTCGGTGTAGGTTTCGGTAACCTGGGATGCGATGTTATCGCGAAGCTTCAGAATAGCTGTTTCACTGAGCTTGGAAGCAATGTAGTTGGTTCCGGGGTTGGTCTCATAAGTCAGCTGCATCTGCTTCGGATTCTCATCCATTACAGTAGAAGCATTTTTTGAGAAATCTTCCGGGATCGTGATAACCATGTAATAGGTTCCGTTTGCCAGTCCGTCCTCAGCTGTCTTGCTGTCTACGATGTTAAATGCCATTGAGTCGTTGTCTTTGAGCTCATCCGTCAGATCTTTACCTATACTTAGCGTCTTGCCATTGTACTCGACAGGTTTATCTTCGTTTACCACGGCCACCGGCAGGTTATCCACGCTTCCATAAGGATCCCACATGGATTTCAGAAACAGGCCTGCATAGATGATCGGGATAACGATGATGGCAATTACTACGATAAGCATAAGCTTGTTACGAAGTAAGCTTTTCCATTCGTTTTTGATCATATTACCTATCCCTTTCTTATTTAGTTTTCTTTTATTTCTAAAATGTATAACGTTCCGGGCAATTCATATTCTGAAAAAGTTTCTGTCGATATATCAATGCCAGGTTCGTTGCAGTTGAATAATCAAACTTTGTTCCAGTAATAGCTTTAAAATCTATTAATCATATTGAATTCTATTAATAGTTTTTAAATCCATTATCAAACAAAGTGTTGATTTTCTTTACGCGATGTATTATACTAAACACATAACACAGATACAACCATTAAAAAATTACTAAATGTAGATTAATAGACAAAAATATAATAAATGTCTAAAAATAATAAAAAACAGTATTAAAAACAAAAAATATATTTTAACAAAATATATATGGTTATAGCATTCAGGAAAACTATCGGATCAAACTGGATTTATAGCGATGCAATATTTATTGGAACACTATAATCTTTTAATACATTAATTTTACGTTTACTATGACATAAACAGGAAAGAGATTACGATTGGGGGAAATTGAGATGGCGGAAAAAGTTGACAGAAGAGTGCGTAAAACAAAGGCTCAGCTTCGCGCGGGACTGGCGCGTCTTATGCAGAAAAAAAGTATTAAAGAAATCACGGTGAAGGAACTGGTAGAAGAGGTAGATATTAACCGTTCGACGTTTTATCTGCATTATACAGATATTTATCAGATGTTGGAATCTGTTGAGGGAGAACTGATGGATGAGATCACACATCTGATTGCAGACTATCCGCTGGATCCTCTTAATAATAAAGAGAGCTCTTATCCGTTTATTGAGCAGATATTTACGATCCTGGATAATAATAAGGATATTTGTATTGCACTTCTCGGAAAAAATGGAGATATGGCTTTTGTGAATCGAATTGAGAAACTGATCGCAGAAACGGTATTGCATCGCTTATCTATTAAGCTGCCAAAAGATAATCGAGACATTGAATATGCGTATGCGTTTTGCCTTAATGGCTGCGTGGGAATGATCAAGACCTGGCTTTCATCAGATAATCAGGAATCTACACAGCATATGGCAGAGCTGACGCATAAACTGATTGATAATACGACACATATGTATTTAGAACAGGCTTTGAGATAGTAAAAATAGACGATTTTATTTGCTTGACAGGAATAAAATGAACAACATAAATATTCCCATCATTTCAAGTGTGCAGGACACTAAGTGATGGGAATATTTGCGCTAATGAGGATAGGTAAATTTGAGATTAAAACAAAATAGATCATGAGTGTGTTTCACGTGAAATACACTCATGAGAATCAAAAAGCTATATAAAAACAGTGCTTATACTTTTTTCTAAATAATGGTATAAGCACTGTTTTTTGAGAACAAAAATTTTAATCGGATCAAGTAAGTCCCTTGCGGGATTACGAAAATATTCGATTGATTTTACAGGAAGATAGATACCTGTTCCAGGAAAGCTTCAGGATCTTCGATATGAGGCAGATGTCTGGTATCAGGAATAACAGCAGTTTCAATAGAAGAATTCAGTTTCTGATATTCTTCTGCAATAAGCGAACCGGAAGATTCCTTTTCGCCGGAGACAATATAAATACAGGCATCGGAAGAAGATACTGCATTATTGATACTGATATTTAGATATTTGCCAATATAGCTGGAATACAGATATTTGGCATTGGCTCCACCTTTGTGAGCTGATTCATAATAAGTATCTACAAGCGTATCTGTTACGTGGAACGGATTAAAAAACAGATTCTCCATAAACATACTGCTGATGGATTCACGTGCAGAAACCATATGATAGATCAGCGTTCCGAAGATCGGAAGCTCAATAAAATGTTTGAACAGTTTATTGTCTTCACAAGGAGCCTGTTTCAGAGAACTGAGGCTTGGCGGATTGATAAGCATGATCTTGCGGAAGTAATCGGAATTATTACGGTATGCCATAATTGCAAAAGATCCGGAAAAGCCGCTTGCGATAACATCGGTTTCTTCCTTGATAACATTCTTGGCAAAATCACAAAGTAACTGTGCGAATACAAAATTTGTATAAGTGATATCGGGCTTTTCGGAACGTCCGCATCCGAGGAGATCGAGGGTATAAACGGTATGCTCTGTTGCGAGCTGCTTTTCAACAGCCTGCCATTCATAGCCGGATGCACCAGGCATAATATCATGAATAAGGAGAAGAGGTGTTCCCTGTCCCTGTCTGGTATAATGAATCTTTCCGAAACGCCAGTCGTATGTCTTGCTGTGCGGTTGCTCCAACATATCCTTGAGCTGGGAAGTAGCATCTATAAAACGGTTAGCAATATGAATAACTCCTGCGGCTGTTCCTAATAACGCGGCAAGTGTAAGTAATTTATGTCCATTTTTCTTCATTGAAAGCCTCCTGAGATCTTAAAAAATAATCATGGCAGAAGATAAACAAGAACGCTGTACACACTATATGTAAAAATACACTTTATTACTCTAAGAATTCATGAATCTGCCGTGATTTTTTCTGAATATTTCTATTCCATATTATACGCTATCAATATAAAATTTACAATAATTTTGTGATCATGGAGCGAAATGGAATCACTCTCCGGAAATAAAATGTTTCACGTGTTCCATAGTAGTTCTTAAAATAGAAAGATTATTTAATATATCTTCCGTTTCCAGGGAATGATTTGCGTTTTCTATGAGAAAAACAGGAACTTCTTTTTGCTCAGCCAGTGTACAGATAGATGGTGTTTTTGCCCATGGATCGGAAGTGCCGTGAAAGACAATAGCGCCGGAAAGAGAAAATTGAAATGTTTCTGTGAGCGGAGTGAACAATATGCTTTTGGCAACTAAATTATACTTGGAAATATAAGCAGATGCGATGACGGTACCAATGCTTTTGGAAATAAAAAGAATTTCACCGTAAGAAGACCAGTCAAGATCTTTAAGCAATTGTTCAGTTTGTTTGAACGCAATGTCAAAAGCCTGCTTCATTTTTTCGGAATTGCCTTTTATATTGCCGGGAAGTGATTCGTAGGAAATAGATTTTATCTGATATCCATAATGCCTGGCAAGTTGAATTGAATAGTACAGCAAAGGTTTATCGACGGTATATCCGATACCTGGAAAGATAACAGCCAGTTTTGGGGCAGTTTTGTCGGTACTCATAGCAAAATGGGAAGCTCTTTCATACAATAATTTTTGATGAAGAGACTCCTGAAGCTCTTTTAAAGTTATTGAGATCGTGCAGGAATCAGATGGAAGATAATCATAATCTGTGATACGGCCATCTTCCATTCCGGCATACACTGTGTGAGAAGTTCCCATGAGATCTATATCTTCTTCAATATCAGAAAGTAATTCTTCGTAAGTTTTCATATTAAAATCCCTTCTTTTTTTGTTTTACTGCATCTTCTTGTGATGCTATGTTTCACGTGAAACATGTAAGACTGATCTGCTTTTGAAGATAATAGCAGAATAGAAAATTACAGAGTATTCCCCAGGATGATATTGATCAAAGCCTTATTCAGCATGATCGTACGGTTCCATGGATTGATAATAACTCCCTCAATGGATGGTTCCTGCAAAGCAGACTGAAAAATCTTGTCTATGTCTGCGGTAAATGTGGACATGATCTGATTGCTTCCTTTTAATTCCTCGTCGAAACTGGTAAAAGCAGCCCACCATTGTTTACCATCTCTGGTCTGAATAGCCTGGAGATTGATTTTTCCATCGCCTTTAGGCGGATCTACGGCAATGATCAGCTGGGCCTGCTCTTTCATTCTTCGTCTGAGCACGGTAAGAGCGTGAGCGAGCATTTCTTCTGTAGCTTCTTTCTGAAGGGCTGCAATGGCAGTTTCAATCTTTTCGTTTCCCTGAAGTGCTTTGTCTAGTTGAGCTTTAGCAAGGTTTTTATTATTTGAATTCATGTTTGGAAAGTTCCTTTCAAAAAGTAATTGGGTACATTATAGCATTTAAGGAAACGAAGCGGCAATAGCAAGAAATGAAAGGGGATTTTTTGAAAATTAGATATAAAAAATAAGAAAGTCCAATATATTGTACACTATAAAAACATAACTTAAAAAAGACAAAAAATAATAAGAAATATGACTTATAAGTACTAATTATAGGGCTAAAACAAGAATAAAGTCCTATAAACAGTACTTATAATGGTCAAACAAACATATATTTGGATGATAAATAATGTATAAAAAAGAAACCATATGAAGGAAAATGCAGAAGAAATAAAGAAAAATATGATTTCGGATCAGACGAAAACAGGAAAATTAACTGAGTGATAGCGTTTCAACAAAATATGACATTAACTGGAGAGCTTTAGAATATGAATTGCTACATCAAAGGTTCTGGACGTGATTTGTAAGTCTGCGAGCATCTTTCTTGTGCTTCATGCCCTGAGCTTCTTTGCTTTGACGCATTAATTTGTTGAATCGAAATAATACATGTTTGCGAGTTTACGAATCCCTTTTTGGACTTTACACCCGGAAATTTCGTAGATCTGTCCCTTTGGTTAATCGATTTTTTGAATTGCTATAAGAAATTCTTACGATTCCAGTAATAAGCAGAACCTGATAATCAGGAAAATAAGGCTGCCCGTGAGAAAATCAGGCAGAAAAAGCAGAAAAATTTCTGGACAACCAGAGAAATAAATAAAAAGGACAGTTACTGGCTGGCAAAAATATGGAGAACTTAAAAAGAGAGAACAATGTTGGCGATAATGATGCAAATGATTTTTAAAAGCTTTGAGAACGGATTTTACAACATAAAGTTAAAATGCTTAAAAAGAGGTATATTTTATAGAATAATACTATAAAACCAACATATTTTAATATTTATTATTTCGTAATATTATATCAAAAATACAGTGATACGTAAATACGTATTAAGAAAATGCGAAAAATATAAACTGTGTTTCATTTTATTATATGCCAAAAATCGGATTTATATTCCGAAAAGTGGACGGAAAATCATCTGAAACATTTCCTATCTTCCTGTTCAATTTGACGGATTTTGATGCAGATATGCACGATATTGAGGGGAATAGGTGTTGTTTATCAAAGGGTAGCCAATTAACCTGATCCGTGGGGCTCTGATACCTGATATGTTGATACACACAGTTGGACAATGGCAGATATGGGCAGACATTATTTGTCAACTATATATTAAGAAGAGTTCAGAAACTTTATGTATGTTCTTACCATTCCGTGAAACTATGGTATCAGGTCCAGGGAATCGGAATACAGGAATTGATATATAGAAATAAAAAAATCACTGTATTGGCTGTATCGAAGGAAAAAAACTCAGAGTATGAAACTCAAGAAAGCTGCTCGCAGACTTGCAAATGCATATCGAGAACATTTGGCACAGTAATTCATGTGTTGAGAGTCTGGACTTGATGTAATAATTTCCCGGAGTGCAATAGATACTCATAGAAAGAAATTATCTTCTGGCAGATACCTGGTGGTTGTTTAAGCAGTGTAGAGTATCTGATTAAAAGAAATCACTTTGGGTATACTACACAATAAATGAAATGATTCAAAAGCCAATTTCTATTGTTTCACGTGAAACATTATGTGGCGGTTTAAAAATAAAAGTGTTATAATGGTGTCCAATGAGTAAAAATCCCTTAAAAACAACAAAAGGAGGGGTAAAATGGGAAGAATCATTGCAGTTGCCAATCAGAAAGGCGGGGTTGGAAAATCAACAACAGCGATCAATCTGTCGGCCTGCCTTGCTGAAAAGGGGAAAAAGGTTCTTGCTATCGACATTGATCCGCAGGGAAATACCACCAGCGGACTTGGCGCAGATAAGAACGCATTGGAAAATACCCTTTATGAGCTGCTGCTTGGAGAAGCAGAAATCAAAGACACCATTATAAAAAATATCGTAGATAATGTTGATCTGATACCGTCCAATATGAACCTTTCAGGTGCAGAGATTGAGCTGGTTGAGCTTGAGGATAAAGAATTTATTCTGAAAAAGATCACAGATAAGCTGCGTAGGAAGTATGATTACATAATCATGGATTGTCCGCCATCACTGAGTATGCTGACGATCAATGCGCTGACAGCAGCTACATCCGTTCTGGTGCCGATTCAGTGTGAGTATTACGCACTGGAGGGTCTGTCACAGCTGATACATACGATCGAACTGGTAAGAGACCGACTGAATAAACGTCTGAAGATCGAGGGCGTGGTCTTTACCATGTATGATGCCAGAACAAATCTGTCACTCCAGGTTGTAGAAAATGTAAAAGAAAACCTGGATCAGAATATATACAAAACCATCATTCCGAGAAATGTACGTCTTGCAGAAGCACCAAGCTATGGAAAACCCATCAATCTGTATGACTCAAGATCCACAGGAGCTGAAAGTTACAGACTCCTGGCTGAAGAAGTTATTAACAGGGAGGGTGAATAATGGCTGCAAGAAAAACAGGAGGTCTCGGCAGAGGCCTGGATGCACTGATCCCGAATAAAGCCGGAGGGTCGGCGAAAGAAACACCCCCAAAAACAAGATCCACAGTAAAAAGAGAAAAAACAGTTTCTGAGAAGAAACCGGCTGCGGAGCGCCTTGTAAAAATTTCCAGTGTAGAGCCGAATCGGAATCAGCCGAGAAAGCATTTTGACGAGGATGCACTGATGGAACTTTCTGAGTCCATTAAACAATATGGAGTTCTTCAGCCTTTACTTGTATCAGATAAGAAAGATTATTTCGAGATCATAGCAGGGGAACGTCGCTGGAGAGCTGCTAAGATGGCAGGCCTGAAAGAAGTTCCGGTTGTTGTAAAAGAATTTACAGATCAGGAGATCGTGGAGATTTCTCTGATTGAGAATATTCAGCGGGAAGACCTGAATCCGATAGAAGAAGCGATGGCTTATAAGCGCCTGATGGAAGAATTTCATCTGAAGCAGGACGAGATCGCAGACAGAGTAGCTAAGAGCAGAACTGCCGTTACCAACTCCATGAGACTTCTGAAGCTTACAGCAAAGGTGCAGGAGATGGTGATCGCAGATATGATCTCAGCCGGTCATGCAAGAGCACTTCTCGGAATATCGGATGAAGCACTTCAGGAAAGTACGGCCATGAAAGTTTTTGACGAAAAGCTCAGTGTCCGTGAGACAGAAAAGCTTGTAAAAAATCTGGTTTCTCCTGCGAAAAAAGCAAAAACAGAGAGAAATACCGCAGAAGATGCTATTTATGAGAGCCTGGAAGAAAAAATGAAAGGCATCATGGGAACAAAGGTATCTATTCAGCGTAAGAAAAACAACAAAGGCAAAATTGAAATTGAATATTATTCCAGAGATGAACTGGAGAGGATCATTGATCTGTTCGAATCTATCAGATAGGAGGCAGAATGAGCGGGATTTTTGAAAGCATAGGAATTGATTCCGGGATTGTGATCATCATTTTGCTTATCCTCACCATCATTCTTCTGTTCAATGTGGTGAGCAGCAATATGCGTCTGAGCCGTCTGGAACGGAAATATAAGCTGTTTATGCGAGGCGGGGATGCACAGTCACTGGAAAAAGTATTTGTAAGAAAATTTGCACAGATTGATCGTCTGTATGAAGCAAAGGAAGACCACGATCACGACATCAGCTTTATTAAGAAGAATCTGAATGTAATGTTCAGCAAATACGGTGTTGAAAAATACGATGCTTTTGATGATGTTGGAGGAAAACTCAGTTTTGCACTGGCACTTCTGGACAAAAACAACACAGGACTGATCCTGAATGCGGTTCACAGCCGTGATAACTGTTTCCTTTATTTAAAGGAGATTGTAAAGGGAGAATCTTATGTTGTGCTCAGTCAGGAAGAGGTAGAGGCATTAAGAAAGGCTGTAAATTTCGGACTTGGTGAGATTGAGAAAGAATAAGCTGCAGACAGATATAAGTGAAAAGCAGCTGGAGATCCAACAGCAGAAAATATAAGAATATTTATAATACAGGAGGAATATCATGTTAGACATTAAGTTTGTGAGAGAGAATCCGGAGGTTGTAAAACAGAACATCCGCAACAAATTCCAGGACAGCAAGCTGGAGCTTGTTGACAAGGTTCTTGAACTTGATAAAGAGAACAGAGAGATCAAGCAGGAGGTTGAGGCTCTCCGTGCAGAGAGAAATAAGATTTCCAAACAGATCGGTGCTCTTATGGGCCAGGGAAAAAGAGAAGAGGCTGAAGAGGTTAAGAAGCAGGTTGCTGCATCCGGAAGCCGTATTGAGGAGCTTTCCCAGAGAGAGAAAGAGGTTGAGGAAGAGCTTCTGAAAGATATGATGGTAATTCCGAACATCATCGATCCTTCTGTACCGATCGGTAAAGATGACAGTCAGAACGTAGAGATCGAGAAATTCGGTGAGCCGGTAGTTCCGGACTTCGAAGTTCCGTATCACACAGATATCATGGAGAGCTTTGATGGAATCGACCTTGATAGCGCAAGACGTGTTGCTGGTAACGGATTCTATTATCTGATGGGAGATATCGCACGTCTTCATTCCGCAGTTATCTCTTATGCAAGAGATTTTATGATCAACAGAGGATTTACTTACTGTGTACCGCCTTTCATGATCAGAAGCAACGTTGTTACAGGTGTTATGAGCTTTGCTGAGATGGATGCAATGATGTACAAGATCGAGGGTGAGGATCTTTACCTGATCGGTACAAGTGAGCATTCCATGATCGGTAAATTTATTGATCAGATCATTCCGGAGGAAGAGCTTCCTAAGACTCTTACAAGCTATTCTCCATGTTTCCGTAAGGAAAAAGGTGCTCACGGACTTGAGGAGAGAGGCGTTTACCGTATCCATCAGTTCGAGAAACAGGAGATGATCGTTGTCTGCAAACCGGAAGAGAGCAAGATGTGGTTTGACAAACTGTGGCAGAACACAGTAGACCTGTTCCGTTCTCTTGATATTCCGGTTCGTACACTTGAGTGCTGCTCCGGTGACCTTGCTGACCTAAAAGTAAAATCTCTCGATGTTGAGGCATGGTCCCCACGTCAGAAGAAGTACTTCGAGGTAGGAAGCTGCTCCAACCTTGGTGATGCACAGGCACGTCGTCTGAAGATCCGTGTAAACGGCAAAGATGGTAAGAAATATCTTGCACATACATTAAATAACACTGTAGTAGCACCTCCGAGAATGCTCATTGCTTTCCTGGAGAATAACCTGAATGCAGACGGTTCTGTAAGCATTCCGAAAGCTCTGCAGCCATACATGGGTGGCATGACAAAGATTGAGAAAAAGACTCGCGCGTAATCAATACGCAGACTTTTTCAGGGAGGTGTTCTTGTGCACAATTATTTAAAAGCCGTTGGTTTTTCACAGATTACCAAAAGAAACGAAATAAAAGAAATTATCAAAGATGTGATCGAGACCTATGATGAAAAGGTTTGCGTGGAAAATCATCCGGAAGGTGTTTTTGTACAGTTTTCCAAGAATTACGGATGTGATTGCGGAATCAGCGTTTGCGGTCAGTATGATGAGAACGGTGAATTTCACGTGGAATATTACTTCCCGTTTTTCAGGGGAACAGGAATCACATCCAGGGAAAAAGTAACGGTTGAGCGTCATACAGAAAAAGAATCTTATGCAGGTGCGTGTGATGATCTTCGAATTGGTGTGACATTGATCTTTTATCTGTTGAACCCAGCAGAATATATGCAGGAAAAAAGTAAAGGCCTTAAGGATCCTGGTACCGGACCTCTGACGATTTCCGGCCTGGCTTCCGAAGGAAAGATCCTTTTCCCGGTGCAGAAGGATAAAGAGGCTGTAAAGGTAGAGAGAGAGCTTTCCAAAAACAGAGCCAATCTTATCGCAGCAGCGAGAGAAGGCGATGAAGAGGCAATGGAGAGTCTTACAATGGAAGATATGGATACGTATTCCATGATTTCACAGAGAATCGTTACAGATGATATTCTTACGATCGTAGACTCTTATTTCATGCCGTATGGAATCGAATGTGATCAGTATAATGTACTTGGCGAGATTCAGGATGTTATGAAATTTAAGAATATTCTGACCGGTGAAGAAATCTGCCAGATGACGATCGAGAGCAATGATATGCAGTTTGATGTCTGCATCAACAGTAAAGATCTTCTTGGAGAACCGGCAGTTGGACGTCGTTTTAAGGGAACGATCTGGTTGCAGGGACAGTTGCATGTTACCGGCTGTTAAGTAAAGGCTTCAGAATTAATTCTTGTAATTTCAAAATAAATATAGTAGAATAATGGTTGTGAAAACTTTCCGGAAACACTTCGGAAGCGTTCACAACCATATATGTCGTCATAGCTCAGCTGGATAGAGCACTCGCCTCCTAAGCGGCAGATTGTTCGATTCCTTCGAGCAGTGAAAATTGCATAAATCTTAAAAATGTCTCAGTAGCTCAGCTGGATAGAGCACACGCCTCCTAAGAGAAAGCCGAGGCATTCCCCAAAGGAAAAAATGAAAAACAACTTTCAGTTCGAATCTATTCTGAAAAATGTCAAAGGTGACAACAAAGCATTCCCCAAATTGGGGAACGTTCTAATGTTACCAACTCGAAAAAATCTGTAGATTGACAACTCGAAAATGAGTTGATAATCTTATATATGGCCGAAGGGAAAAATCCCAGAAACCCAGTAAAATCAAGGGTTTACGGCATATGTCGTCATAGCTCAGCTGGATAGAGCACTCGCCTCCTAAGCGAGGGGTCGGAGGTTCAAATCCTCTTGGCGACGGGCTTCAAAGCGT
>OLNJ01000127.1_pt1 | contig 74891 bp, 73 predicted proteins | sample 1672191 | NCBI WGS metagenome assembly OLNJ01 (sample SAMEA3136657, study PRJEB25190) | human gut metagenome | biome: human gut; feature: human-associated habitat; material: faeces | place: Austria | collected 2013
AAAATTCTTTGTTAGTTCGTTTTATTTACCAGAAACGAACTTCTATATAATACCAGGTTTGTCGTTTCTTGTCAAATCTTTTTTTGAAAAAAGTTTTTCAATTCATTACCTTTTATTGAAACGAACTTCTATATATTATCAAGTTTGTCGTTTTTTGTCAAACCTATTTTCAAACTTTTTGAAGAATTTTAAAGTAGCATCTAATGATGCTACTTTTTCTCTTGTCCTTTCCCCTTAAAAAACAAGGGATAGATACCAAATCCTATAAAACTTATACTGCTATAAATAATAAAAGTTGCATTCCTAATCTCTCCTAGGATTTCTTTGAATACATGTTTAAGACTTAAAATAACAAGAATTCCAATTAAGCATCTTAAGATTTTAATCACTAGTGTTGTATTCTCTTGAAATTGAATATACCTTTTTTCAATTGTTGTTCCGAGCGCAAATCCAATAAATGTTCCTATTGATTTTGAAAAATCTATTGAAGTCATAAAAATCCCAGGAATGAAAACAATTAAAGTCGCTAAATATAAGAACTGTTTATTTTCTGTTCTTTCATAAAGATAATACGTAATCGTTGCGACTATAATTCCAAGCAGTAATCCAACTATTACATCACGCGGATAATGAACACCTAAGTAGAGTCTAGAAATCGCAACTAATAATATAAGAAGTAAACTTCCCCATCTAATCGAGCGCTTCTTCAGGAATATTCCTATCGCAAAATAGGTTGAAGAGGCTCCTTGCGTATGTCCGCTTGGAAATGAATAACCTGTTGCCGTCTGAGTTCTTAGAGAACGAATCCCTTCTTTACCAATCGGACGTTCTGCTTTAAAAATATTCTTAATCCAATTATTTAACAAACAACTTGTAAAATAAGAATAGCCTATGTATTCACCAAACTTTTTATTATAGCCCCAGTAAATACAAAGAATCACCGACAAAATAACGGCACTTTCTCCTAACATCGTGATAAACTGAACCACTTGATCTAAAACTTCATTATGTATACTTTGTATCATGCGTATAATATCTAACTCACTCATTTTCTTTTTCCCCTTCTTCAAATATTTCATTCAACACCCTGCCATCACAATCATAAAAATCTAATCCTAGTATGCTAGCAATAGTTGGAGCAATATCCATGACGCTTATATTTCCCATCTCAAATTGATTTTTTATCCCGACACCTGAAATCATGACAATAGTTTTATAACCTGCCTTAAGCGGTGAGTAGCCATGATTACCTTTTGTAAAATTTGATTTAACATCTTTAGAGGTTAAATCATCTTTAAATTGATAGCCCGCCTTGGCTTCAATTGCAATATCAACATCTGATGAAGCATGAAGACGCTTCAAGTCATTAACTGTATAGATAGTTTCAATACCGTAAGTAGGATCTTGCATGACAGATCGCAGTAACGTCATCACTTCTTTTTTGATAACTGAATCGTGGTCTTTAATATAAACATAAGCTCCTAACCCAAGGGATTGAACATAAGCTTTGTAATCTAGTCCATCTTCTGTTTCAGTGATATAACCCGCTCTTTTTAACACATTATTTAAATAAACATTCTGATGAACATCCATCTGCCCATGATCACTTGTCACAACAAAGACTGTATCATCATAATATCCCGCTTCCTTTACTGCTTCTACAATTTCCATCACTGATTGCTCATACACATTAAATGCCTTCACCGATTCAATAGATTCAACACCAAAATCATGCCGAAAATGATCAACGGAAATAAGATGTATCACTAACAAATTAGGTTTCTTAGATTTTATCGTATCAACTGCTACAGCGGTTGAAAATTGATCTAACTTAGGTTGGGTACCATCTCCTAAGATTTTTCCATATTTCAAATAGGACTTAACCAAGTACATCGGTGTACCACTTTCTAATAATTTCGTTGCTTGGTTTTCTCCTGCTAAGGCAATAATTTCAGGAATATTATAAGTGATATTTCCTCGCCCTGTGACTGGCCATAAAATACTAGCCGTCACAAATTGATGTTGTGCGAGTTTATCAAACAATGAAGGAACTTTTACTTCATCTTGATACCAGTACCACGTTTGGTTTTTGATTGGGACTCCTACCTGTAGCTGGTGATTATGATAAATTCCGTGTTTATCCGGAGTCGTTCCAGTGACGATTGAAGTATGGATGGGATAAGTTAAGGTTGGATAGACGGTAGTTACTTGATTAGAATAGGCTCCCCTGTTAATTAACTCTAAAAAAACAGGGCGTTGCATTAAGTTATCAAAATCCGCTTCATATACACCATCTAAACTAATCATGATGACATGTTTAGCTATTTCATTTCCTGTATAAGCTGTTTTTTTGAATACTTGTCCCAAATCAAAACACATCCAAACTCCCCCTATTAAAATAATGATTACTCCTATGTATATCATTACTTTCATTATTTTATTCATGTTTTCACTGCCCCCATTAAATTCTCCCCTTTACCTTTTATTACACCTTATTTTTATAAACACTTAAATATAACGAGAGATTATGTTTAGCTCATAAAAAAAAGAGTTGTCATAAAATACAACTCCAACCTATCGATATTCTAACATTCCACCTAATACATTGATGACATCGTATCCTAAAGAATTTAGGTATGCTGTCACTTGCTCCGTACGAGCTCCTGAACGACAAATTAAATAATAGCACTCTGTTTTTGATAAATATTGATGGGGTTCTCTCACTAATTCTTGCATCGGGATATGTCTGGCTTGCGCTAATTTAGGTAACGTTTTAAATTCTAATGCCTCGCGAATATCTATTAAATTGATCTCATTTAATTGAGGTTTTAAATCCTTGATATGAATGTGTTTCATATTTTGCACCTTCCTTATCCTCTCTTATTGTACCATTGATTCTTTTATTTATAAAATGACATGCAATAAATAAAAAAAGAGACTATCAGGAAAGTCTAATAGTCTCTTAAGTTAATGCTTATAGTTTAACGATATGAGAAGCTTGTGGTCCGCGGTTTCCTTGAGTAATTTCAAATTCAACTTTTTGACCTTCTTCTAATGTTTTAAATCCATCACTTTGAATTTCTGAGAAGTGAGCAAACACTTCATCACCGTTATCAACAGTAATAAATCCGTATCCTTTGTCAGCATTAAACCATTTTACAGTTCCTGTTGCCATGTTAAAAAAACCTCCAAAAATAAAATCATTTTAATTAATTAGTTACATCTCATCTAATACATGTCATTTATTAAATATTAAAACTGATGGAACTATCATTAATATTGTTGGTTTTATTTTTAAAATTATTCATATTTTATAAAAAAATTTTAAAAGCTACTTAAAAAAGTAGCTTTTAATGATTATTCTTCTGTTGAAACAGCTGTTTCAGATACGACTGCTCCATATTTTTGTTTTAAGTTATTATCAAAATATTGATAGTAACGTGTTAAGATACGTCCATTATATAATTTACGGTTTTTATCCGCTTCACGTCCAAATGCTTTTTCAAATTTAGAGAACGACGTTAAGATATTGAAATCCCAAGTATCTAATTTACGTTTCATGATTCCTAATTTTTTGTTTAATTTGAAGACTTCATCCTCTTCACCGATACGTTCTCCATATGGAGGATTTGTAATCATATAGGCGTATTTATAATTAGAAGAGAATTTATGGAAGTCTAATTGATGGAATTCAATTGCTTTAGCAACTCCTGCTTTTTCAGCATTTTGACGAGCCGTACGTAAAACTTGTCCATCTATATCATAACCAAACATACGTAATGAGTTATTCTTGATGGCTTTACGAGCACTGTCACGAACTTGTTCAAAAATTTCAGGATCCATTGATGGCCAATCTTCGCAAACAAATTGACGATTTAATCCAGGTGCAATATTATTTCCAATTAAAGCTGCTTCAATTAAAATCGTTCCCGATCCACAGAATGGGTCAACCAGTAAGCGTTCTGGTTTCCAACGTGATAAGTAAACTAAAGCTGCTGCTAATGTTTCTTTTAACGGAGCTTCTCCAGCGAATTCACGATATCCACGTTTGTGTAGTCCCGCTCCTGATGTATCGATTGTTAATGTCACAACGTCTTTAAGTAATGCTACTTCAATTTTATAAACCGGTCCATCTTCTGTAAACCAATCTTGATTATACGCGCGTTGCATACTTTTAACAACGGCTTTTTTTACGATTGATTGGCAGTCAGGTACACTGTGTAAAGTTGATTTTACCGACTTCCCTACAACATGCATTTTCCCGTTAACTGGAATGTATTGACTCCAGTCAATGGCTTCTGTTTGATTAAATAAATCTTCGAATGTTGTCGCTTCAAATTCTGCTACTTTGATTAAAACACGTTCTGCTGTACGTAACCATGTATTTGTAATGGCGATGTCCATTTCATCTCCTTCAAAATGAACCTTACCATTTTCTAATTTTAAATCTTCGTAACCTAATCGTTTTAATTCGCGAGCTGTTACGGCTTCAATTCCAAATGTGGTTGTTGCAATTAATTGATAATCCATATATATTTCTCCTTATCTTAAAGTAGATCGTTTAGTTAAACGAATACTGAGATGACATTTAATTACAAAATTAGATTTAAACTACTCTTTTATTCTATCCATCTTACTCAAACTCACAACGTCGTTTTTAAGATGGCCCAAAATACCATTTTTAAGTTTATCATTAATCTGAACTGGTGGCAACGATTATCTAACTTTGTCGTTTGAATCGTATCAGTTTAAACCGAAAGTATCCTTTATATCATGAACGATTAAGAAACCGTTTAAACAAAAAAGTCATTCAATTATTCACTGAATGACTTTTTTTTTTATTTAATTTCAATGGTTCCATTGACTTGTTTCACGTACTTAATGTTTTGCTGATCAAGCAATGATGTCAGTTCCGATGTAATTTGTGTGCCCACTTGATTTTGATCGGTCACAAATTGGCTATAATAATCGCTGACTTCAGATGTCATGCTTTCATTTGCTATGACTAATTCTACCATTTGATTTAAGCTAGCTAATTTATAAGATAATAGGCGATTTAAATTAGAAAAAGATTCATCTGCCCCTTCACTGATACCAGTGGTTTTAATTTCAATATTTTGCTGAATAGTTTGAAGTTCTTGTTTATAGCTATCTGAAAAATCATTTAATTTTAAATGTGAGGTAAGTTGTTGATTCACTTCATTATGCATTGACATTAATTCGTCATACTCGGTTAGATATGTTGTGATTGGACTCACTGAATTCACTCCAAATAATCCAAGAAGTTTTTCTTGTGGAATCACGCCACTTGCATACAAAATAGTAACTAAAACAATGACAAGTGGTAGCCCCACTAATATACCTCGTAAAACATCAGCTCCCATTCCATCATTTGAAAGCGATAAGTTGAGGTGTTGATTTGAGGATTTATGATTTTGACGATTCCCTGCGTACTGACGGCTTAAATCATGATTCGCCTTATATTGTGTCGGGTCTATTCGTGGTTTTTCATATAGCTGTTTTCCTTCCTCTAATTCTTCTTCGAGTTTCCATTCTTGATACCAGTTACGATAATACTTTCTTTTTCTAGTCGACATCTCCCTCATTGCCAAAGTGATTAACTTTAGCAACTTCCCCCTTTCGTATGTGCTATTAGATCTTTTTTTATGTGTTATCTTTATCGTTACGACATAACAATCCTCATTCATGATGTCTCATTATTTTAAAATAATTCTTTATATTGTAGCTTACGTGATTTAGATTCAGCGTATGACTTTAATCAAAAAAAAGAATTCGACGTTTTTATTCATGTCAGAAAAAAAACAAAGAATGTGTCATTTGAATTCATAGGATAAGTCTTATATAATGATAGTTAAATGTCTCAAAATTAGGAGGATACATGGAACAACAATCATTAAGAAAATTTTTGATTTTTAACTTGTTAATCATGACGGTCTTTAACTTTGCTCATCCCGTCACACCTCGCCTTATTAATGAATTAGGGCTACCGTCATATATGTTTGGATTATTTTTTGCCATGATGTCTCTAGGTAGCTATATTTTTTCACCGATTTGGGGAAGTCTTTCCGATTACAAAGGGCGTAAACGCTTCTTGATGCTTGGTGTTTTAGGATATGGAACCGTACAACTTGGATTCGGACTTAGCCAAACAGCAGGTGTCATTTCAATCTTCAGGATTCTTGGGGGAATTTTAAGCGTTAGTTACGTCGCTGTTATAATGGCCTCTATTAGCGATCTTTCAACAAAAGAAAATCGTGCTAAATCACTGGCCTACTTAGCTGCCACAACAGCAATGGGAGCCGCTATCGGGTCTAATATTGGAGGATGGATCGGAGCGTCAAATTATAAGTACACATTCATCGCCCAATTTATTGCCTGCATCTTATTAACGATTGCACTTGGTCTTTTCACAAAAGAAACCATTGAAACGAAAAAAGAAGGAAAAGCCTCTATTGCGACTAACCACTTAAAACTGAGCCAGAAATCGATTGATTTTAAATCAACACTTGGAAGCTTGATTATAACGGTTGCCTTTATGAACATTACCACAACGTCTTATAATTCAACAATCGGTTACTTTGTTGAATCAGATTTAAAACTTCCAACCCAATTAAATGGACTCGTTTTAAGTATCGCACCCATTTGTGCCATTTTAGTTAACTTCTTAATTAGTCCAAAACTGGCTGCTAAATACGATGAACTAAAAACATTAATGGTGGTCATCGCCTTAACTGCTTTCTCATTGTTTATGTGGGCCTTTAGTTCTAATCTGATAATTGTTGGATTATTCTTAATCATCTTCTTCATCGTCTTACCATTAGCACAACCGATTTATCAGAGTATGATTTCAAAACATGCAAAAGACAATGCTGGCGAAATCATGGGAATCCAGAATTCGGCCAGATCTCTTGGGATGATTGTCGGTTCTTTACTTGCTGGTTTCTTATATGACTATGGAAGTAAATTACCGTTTTTAGTCGGAAGTTTTACTGCATTTATTGCTTTAATCGTTCTGATTAAAGAATATAAAACAAAACAAAAAGACATCAGCAAATCATAGCTGATGTCTTTTTAGTTTAATACTTTTTAGGCTTAAATAATAACAAGGAACTAATGAGGCATAAAACGAACGATGGAATGCCATAAAAGGCACCAATTGCAAAAAATGAAAAAGTATGACCAATTGCTCCAATCACAGCTCCTTTCACTTTTTTTCCTTCTCGATTTAAGTAAGCCATTGTAATGAGGTTAAGAACAAGTAATCCTAGTGCGAAACAAGAGAACACTAATAGCATGAAACCAGAAAACCCTTTTGCTGGTTCCGATAGCCCACCTGTTAATTCAATTTGTGGAATTACGAGTTTTACTAACAAATAGACAACTCCTGCAATTAAGTTTAAAACAGCAGTCACAAGACTAAGGTTAAATCTTTTTTGCGCTTCCATAAACTCATCCCCATTCAGAAGTATTTCACCCTTATCTTAACATGTCACCCTATTTTTATCAACGCTTACAACAAATGGTTTTAGCTGACTTTTTCTAAGGTGATTAAGGCGTGCCGAGCATCAATTTCCTCTTCGGTTAAACCTAAGTTTAAAACCCGATTTAACTTTTCAACACAATACGAATTTGGTTTATAACAATTAGACGTCCAAATCCACATGTCATCCATTCCAAGTAAACGGCAAATAGCAAAAGCAATCGCAGCACCACGAGATACACCCGCTAAGCAATGAATGACGATACTTTCTACTTCTTCTGCATGATCTAAGACAAAATCTTTAATTTGATGACACTGCGCCTCAGACAGTAACGTTTGACTATCCGCTACCTCCGTAATATCATCAAAGGCTAATGATATTTTTTCAACAATTCTTGGGTTATGATAAAAGTTTGGGGGCTCTGTATTTGTTCCAACAATGGATACCAATAAAGCAACGCCCATCCATTGGTCATAGCTCCAATCCTGTGCTTCTTGTTGACTCATAATTTTGATTTCCATTTGATCACATCCTTTTCTTTAGCTCTTATACTATAGTTTATTGTAGATTTTTGAAATTTATCACCTTCTAATCAATGATTTTCTTTTTCCTTCCATCTAATGCTCATTTAACGATACATTTATAGAAAATTATTGATATAATTTTATTATAATTCTAATACCGGGGGGAAAAACGATGATACGTGTCGCATTAGATGGAACAGGAGATTTTTTTACGATTCAAGAAGCGGTTGATTCCATCTCAGATAGTAAACCTGAAACGATTTATATTAAAAAGGGAGTCTATGAAGAAAAATTGGTGATTGAAAAGCCCCATTTAACCTTTATTGGGGAAGAGGCAAAAGAAACAATCATTACCTTCTCTGATTATGCCAAAAAGCAATGGAATGAAGATGAAATTTATCAGACCTTTCGAACGTATACGGCTTTAATTGGAGCTAATCATTTATGCTTTTCTAACTTAACCTTTAAAAACGAAGCGGGAAAAGGAAGTGAGGTAGGACAAGCACTCGCATTATATGTAGATGGAGATTGTATTCAATTTCACGACTGCTATTTCCTGGCGCATCAAGATACGCTATTTACGGGACCTCTACCACCAGCACCTATTAAGCCTGGGTCTTTTGTCGGCCCAAGAGAACACGCTAAACGAGAAGTGGGGCGCCAATACTTTAACAACTGCTACATTCAAGGAGATATTGATTTTATCTTTGGAAGCGCAACGGCTTACTTTGAAAAATGTACTCTTTTTTCAAATGCATTAAACGGACACAGTTATATTACAGCTGCCTCTACTCAAAAAGAAGAACCCTACGGCTACGTCTTTGAATCTTGCCAATTATTAAGTAATGCCACACCGCACACAGTTTTCCTTGGTCGACCTTGGAGAGAATATGCACACGTTGCTTTTTTAAATTGCTATATGGGCCATCATATTCATCCTCTAGGATGGGATGATTGGGGAAAATTAAGCTCTCATAACACTGTACAATTTGTTGAATACAACAGTTATGGTCCCGGTGCAACACCCCATCAACGCGCTTCATATGCCAAAGTCATTAATCATCCAACTTATTATACTCGCGAACGTGTGTTAAAAGGTTGGAATCCGAAATGTTAAAAGAGAGGTACACTCCTCTCTTTTTCTTATTAACAAATATAAGCCGCTAAAATTTTGCTCACTTCTGTGACATTAACACCCCTTGCAATGGTTTTTTCAATAACGCCATATCCTGATACCCAGATCTTAAAATCAACATCTAAATCCACTGTTCCAGCTGCCTCCAAACTAAAACACGAAATTTTATGATAGGGAATGTTTACATACTCAACCTTACTTCCCGTCACACCCTGGACATCTGATAGGATTAATCGTTTATTTGTCAACACAATATAGTCTCGAAATGATTTAAAAGCAAACTTAATCTCCTCATCTGAAGTTAAAATTCGTTTAAACTTCTCATCCACCTTATCAGGATGAATCTCTACCGAATTACCCGATAACTTTTGCATGAATGACATGCCATCCCCTCCTTAAAAATTATCCACATATATTCCACGAGTTTCTTGTTCAAAATACAACGATCCCACCGTTTGAACACGTCCATCTGGATGATGATAATAAATAAAACGCTCTTCTCCCTCGTAAAAGGCATCGACATTAAAAACAATCCCAAATTTCTGACTTTTAGGCACAATCTCACTGTAAGCCCCTAAGTAATGAATATGATTAACATCAGAATCTAGATAAACATCCTCAGGAATACTAATCGTCGGATAATCGGAATTTAATCGAAAATTATTTAAATTAATCAGAGCTCCCAAATCCGTCGCTTCCGTGACTTCAAGTACGACGACAACCGTCCAAGTCGGTCCATTTTCATAGTATCCCCAATCCCACTCATCAGTTGACTTAAATTTTCCAAGGTTTAACGTGAAGTGATTCGCCAAATAAAATAATTCAGAATTTAAATCGGATGAAATAACATCTGAGATGAGATTTTCAGTTCCTTGAATTGAGGTCTGTTTTGTAAAGTACATTTGCTCAACCACTACTATTCCAAGCATGATTAAAACTGCTACTCCTACTATCATGCCAATTTTAATTTCTTTAACCAAATGATTCGAAGCACCAGAGAGACTCGGATAGATACGATCCATTTCTTCCGCTCTTTCATCTAATTCGTCTAATCGGCATTCCATAATACAGTCATAAGCTTCCTCCCATTCCTGTAGCTTCTGCCTGTAATACATATTACACTTAGCCTCTTTTTTATATTTCAAAACGAGCTCATCATAAATCGCTTCAATTTCTTCAAGCGACATCGAAGCATTCACTCCTAATACTTGATAGGCACGATTTAAATCATCCATTTCTTTCCCCCTACTCCCTTTCCATCCATTCACTCACAGTATTTCATTTCATTTTATGAATAAAAATCAAAATAAATGTCATTTCATCAGTAAAAGCCAAAAAACGGGTAGAGTTAGCCCCTACTCGTTTTTTATCACCCACGTCATAACTTTCATACTTTATAATCGATCTATCCCTGCTCCTAATTTCTAGTTCCTATCCTCTTCATATGTAAAGTATTTTTAATTTTATTTTCTGTTTTTTTCAATTTTCCAAACCTTCAATTTGCTTAAAAATTAGAATGACTTAATTCATTCAAAATTCATCTTCAACTCTTATATGTAACCTCTTACCTAAAGGATGGAATGTGGTATAATATGGATGTTGAGGGGGAATAACAATGATAATCGGAAAACTAAAAGACTTACCACGTTACAAAGGATTAAACCAAAACTTAGATACAGCTATTGATTTTATTTCAAATCATGATTTATCGACTTTACCACTAGGCAAAACTGAAATTGATGGAAATGATGTCTTTATTAATCGATTTGATTACTATGGAGAAGAACTTTCTAATTGCTTACTTGAGGGGCATCAAAATTATTTAGATATCCATCTCGTGTTATCAGGATGCGAATACTTAGGATATGCAGATGTTAGTGATTTAAATATCAAAACAACTTATGACGAGAAAACTGATTTCATTGAATTTGAGGGAACTCCGTTGATTAACTGTCCATGTTATCCTGAAACATTCGTCATCGTGTTTCCAGAAGATATTCACATGCCAAAATTAAAAATCAATCACGAACTCGTTCAAAAAGCAGTTTGTAAAGTTAAATTATCATAAACAAAAAGAGGCCCTTGGCCTCTTTTTCCTATTCTGAAATTACTTCTGGTTCAGGATAATCAATCCCAAACGTATTCACCGTCATAGACTCAATGATGACTTCTTTATCAACGGGTCTTCCATCAGGCGCAACCGTTAATGATTCTAAAGCATGCGCTACATCCATTCCACTAATCACTTTTCCAAAAGCTGCATAAGAACCATCTAAATGAGGAAATTCACCCAGCATAATAAAGAATTGACTTCCGGCACTGTCCATATCATTTGAACGTGCCATCGATAATACACCTTCTGTATGTTTTAAATCATTTCCAATCCCATTCGCTGCAAATTCTCCAACAATTTGATAACCAGGTCCACCACTTCCAATTCCTGTCGGATCCCCACCTTGTAAAACAAATCCTTTATCCACTCGATGAATCGTTAATCCATCATAAAACCCTTTTTCGATTAATGAAATAAAATTATACACGGTATTCGGTGCGATCTGCGGATACAATTGGGCTTCAATGGTTCCATAATCTTTAATAACCATCGTCACAATCGGTAATTGTTCAGGTGTTTCAACTTCTGGATAAATAATTTCATCTGGTAATTCAACTTTACTGCATCCCATTACGATTAAAGTCATGGCACACATGATGATTCCGGCTAAATATTTTATTTTTTTCATTTTTTAAATCCCCCTTAAATTCCTTTTCGATAAGCTGGCTGAATAAATTTATAGCGATCGGCTCGGTAATATGATTCCACGTATTCAAAAATTTGACCACTTTTTAAGTAAGACTGTAAACAAATGAGTAAACAAGGTGCTCCCGCTTCTACTTCTAAATAAGTACTAATCGGGGCTTCTAGTGAAATAGCTTCAATTTCTTGAATCGAATAATCAATTAAAAGTCCTAACTCTTTTTCAATGTAATCATATAATGAAATAGCGCCGATATCATCAGGTAATGACTTAATAATTTGAACCGGTAAATAAACAATTTCTACTGCCATTGGTTCTTCATCAGCCATGCGAACACGTTTTAATTCAATCACTTCTTGACCTTCTTTAATTTGAAGTTTACTTGCAACGATTTCATTGGCGAGCCTCACGGTCTGACTAATTAATCGACTACTCGGTTTGAATCCTTTTTGAATCATATCTTCGCTAAAACTTGTCAGTCCATGAATGCTTTTTTCATACTTTTGATGATTAACAAACGTTCCTTTCCCTTTTACGCGATACAAAACACCTTCGTACACTAATTCATTAATCGCTTGACGTGCTGTCATCCGACTCACATCATAAAGTTTCGCTAATTCCGGTTCTGAAGGAATCGTTTGATGCTCTTTATAATGTCCCACTTGTATTTGCTCTTTTAATTCTCGTGCAATTTCACGATATCTTGGTAACGACACGCCTCATCCATCCTTTATATTATATTAATTTGATTTTACCAAAAGAAAAACCAGGTGTCTATGTAATCTGACACCTGGTTCTTTTTGTTTTATTGTTTCTAATCTTGATGCAAAGCATCAACAAATCGTTTTGTGATTTCTAAAGGCCTTGTAATAGCCCCTCCCACAACAACGGAAAAAGCCCCAATTTCAAGCATTTTAGCCGCTTGTTCTGGATAATGAATTTTACCTTCTGCAATAACAGGCACCTTAATTGTTTGAGCTAACTTTTCTACTAACTCATAATCAGGTCCCCCACTTGGCATTGAATAACTGGTATACCCACTTAAAGTCGTTCCAACAAAGTCAACCCCACTTTCATAGGCATAAACGCCTTCTTCATATGTTGAAATATCAGCCATTAATAACAACTCTGGATATTTGTCCTTAATAGCCTGAATAAATTCTTTAACACTGCGTCCATCTACTCGATCTCTTAACGTACAATCAAGCGCCACAATATCTGCACCAGCCCCAACTAATTGATCCACTTCATCCATTGTCACTGTAATATATTGCTCAAACCCTTCGTATTGTTTTTTAATAATCCCGATAATCGGTAAATTTGTTTCTTCTTTAATCAAGGCAACATCACGAACACTATTCGTTCGAATCGCACAAGCTCCCCCACGTTTTGCAGCTCGTGCCATCAAAGGCATGACACTATAATCCTCTTGATATAATGGTTCACCCTCTAAAGCCTGGCAGGACACAATTAAATTCCCTTTTAATTTTTCAAGTATAAAATCTTTTGTCACGTTTCCCCTCTCCTTTTATAACCGACATCAACCCTTAAATAACTTCTTCGACATCTTGACTCATTTTATCTGCAACAAGGTGACAAGCCACAAAATGTTCTTCTCCGTCAATCAAGTAACGTTTTAATTCTGGTATGACTGTTTTACATTTTTCCATACAATCTTTACAACGTCCATGAAAATGACAACCACTCGGCGGATTAACTGGACTTGGAACATCGCCCTCAAGAACAATACGTTCAGTCTTTTTATCTAAATCAGCTACCGGAATAGCCGATAAAAGAGCTTGTGTATATGGGTGAAGCGTATGCGAGAAAATCTGATCTGTTTTAGCAAGTTCAACAATTTTTCCAAGATACATCACCGCAATTCGATCACTAATATATTCAACAACACTTAAATCGTGTGTAATAAAAATATATGTTAAATTTCGTTCTTTTTTGAGTTGTTTTAATAAGTTTAACACTTGAGCTTGAATAGAAACGTCTAAAGCACTAACGGATTCATCACAAACGATTAACTCAGGATTAATACTTAATGCTCTCGCAATCCCAATTCGTTGTCGTTGACCACCCGAAAATTCATTAGGATAACGATCCATATAATCGCGTCGCATATTAACTGCCTCTAATAAATCACCAATAATTTGTCGTCTCTCTTTTTTGGATTTAACGCCAAATTTTTTCAAAGGATCTGATAAAGATTGATAAATAGTAAACGCAGGATTCAACGAAGAATGAGGATCTTGAAACACAATCTGCATCTTTTGTCGGGCCAAATCCATTTCCTCTGCTGTCAGTTTTCTTAAATCTTTTTGACCTTCTTCTTGAAATTGATACAGCATTTCTCCAGCAGTTGGTCTAACTAATTGTAAGATTGATTTTCCAAGCGTTGTTTTCCCACATCCTGACTCTCCCACTAATCCAATCGTTTCGCCACGATAAATGGTTAAGTCAATTCCATTAACAGCTTGAACATACTGTTCCTTTTTCTTAAACAATCCCGATTTAATTGGAAAATAAGTCTTAACCCCTTTTAATTCTAATAAAACTTCCTGATTATTTTCCACTATTCATCACCTCTTTATATTTAAAACAGCGAACCATATGCGTGCCATCAACCATGGTTTCCCCTGGCATTTGATTACATTTTTCACACGAAAACTCACAACGTGGTGCAAATTGACATCCAGTCGGACGATCAAATGGATCAGGTGTTGAACCTTTGATTGGTTGAAGATCTTGATGACTTCCTTTTCCTAGAATCGGAATAGATTTCAGTAAAGCTTTTGTATATGGGTGCGCAGGGGTTCTTAGTATTTCGTCAACACTTCCACACTCAATAATATTTCCCATATACATCACTGCAACATCATCTGCTAGCTCACTCACCACTCCCATATCATGAGTAATCAATAAAATAGCCGTTTCATGATCTTTCTTTAATTGATTCATTAACTCAAAAATTTGTGCCTGAATCGTTACATCGAGTGCAGTCGTCGGTTCATCCGCAATTAAAACTTTAGGATTGCAACTCATCGCCATCGCAATCATTGCACGTTGACGCATTCCACCTGAAAACTGATGTGGATACTCATCAATTCGCTTTTCTGGAAATGGGATTCCCATCTTTTTTAATAATTGTAATGTTCGTTCTCGAGCCTCTTTTTTACTTATTTTTTCATGCGCTAAAATGTTTTCCATGATTTGAAATCCAACTGTATACACCGGATTTAAAGCCGTCATCGGATCTTGAAAAATCATTGAGATCTCCTGCCCACGTAAGGCTCGCATTTCTTTTCCATTGCGCTTTAATTGATCAATTCGAATATCTCCTTGATGCGAATGATAAATAATTTCTCCCGCTTCAATGCGAGCTAACTTCGGTAACAATTGCATAATAGAAGATGAGGTTACACTTTTTCCACATCCTGATTCTCCAACAATACATAATGTTTTTCCTTTTTTTATTTCAAACGAAACGCCATTAATGACTTTATTACAACGTTGATTCGTATAAAAATACGTATTTAAATTATTAACGGTCACTACTGCTTCATTTTGCACACTCTCACACCCCTATCCTTGTTGTGTTGGGTCGGTACTATCTCTTAGTCCATCTCCAATAAAGTTAATACTCATCACAAATAATGAAATAACAACCCCAACGGGTAACCACAACCACCAGCTATTTTGTAACGTAAACATATCCTGTGCGGCATTTAAAATATTTCCCCAAGTCGCGATTTGTAATGGAACTCCCAGTCCTAGAAAACTCAAAGATGCTTCTTCTAAAATAAACATCGCTGTACTTAAAGTAATATTAACTAAAATAGGACCAATCGCATTCGGTAACATGTGTTTATAACAAATCACAAATGAATTTAATCCAAAGGCTCTTAATGATTGAACATATTCCTCCTCTCGAATGGATAATATTTGAGCGCGTGTTAAACGATAAACACTCCCCCATCCAGTTAAAATAAAAATAATGATTAAATTCATTAAACTTTGTCCAAGAATAGTCACCAATAATAAGACAAGTACTAATTGGGGAAATGACATAAAGACTTCAGAAATACGTAGGATTAAAGCATCAAACCAACCACCACGATATCCTCCATAACACCCCAGTAATACTCCAATACTTGCACATCCTAATGCACTTCCAAATCCAATTAAGATTGAAATTCTCCCTCCATATAAGACCCTGGCAAAGACATCACGCCCGACCTTATCTGTCCCAAACCAATGAGTGGCTGATGGAGCTTTTAAAACACTACTCATATCAATGGCTAGTGGATCATACAGCGTTAAAAGTGGCGCAAAAATCGCCGATAACAAAATAACTCCAAAAATAATAACGCCAATAACGGCTAACCGATTATTTAATAACTTTCTTAAAGAACGATTCATCTTTTTGTGACCGAGTTGCCCTTTTTCCTCTGCTTCTCTTAATTTATCAAGTCTTCGATCAAATCGACTTCTCTTCATTACACTCGCACTCATAAGAACCTCCTATTTTAATTTAACTCGTGGATCAAGTAAGGCTGTCACCACATCAACTATGAAACTAGCAGTTAAAACAGCTAAGACAGAAAATAAAGCAATCATCATAACTAATGGATAATTTTGCGCACGCACAGCGGTTGCAAAGGCATTTCCAACACCCGGCCATCTAAAAATCGTTTCAATCACAACGGCTCCCCCGATGAGTGTTGGTAACCTAAATCCAATTAAAACAACAACCGGTGTCAATGCCACCCTAAATCCATGAACTAAATTAACCCGCCACTCAGGTAACCCTTTGCTACGTGCTGTTCTAATGTACTCTTTGTTCATCGTATCTAACATACTTGAGCGTGCATAACGCATAACCCCTGCTGTTAGGGCAATTCCAAGAACTAACGCAGGTAAAATTAAATATTCGATTCGATCAAAAAAGGCTGTTTGTCCAGGCATCGAACGTCCGCCAACGGGTAACCATTCTAAATTTAATGAGAACATTAAAATACATAACATTCCGAAGAAAAATTGTGGAATCGAAACTCCAATCATACCAGCTACTGTTAATAACCCTTCTGTAAAAGTCCCACGACGAATCGCACTGAATAATCCAAGGATACTTCCAAGAACAGTTGAAATAAATAAAGCGGCTGCTGATAACTCAAGCGTTGCTGGAATTAACTCTTTTAAGATTTGGCTAATCGGAACACCACTTGAAACACTATATCCAAAATTTCCTTGTAACAGTTCAACGACCCAACGGAAATAACGAACTAAGAATGGATCATTTAAACCATATAACTGGCGTAACTCTTCAAGCTTTGCTGGATCGGCATTGGCTAATAATTCTGGACTAATTAAATGTGATACGGCGTCACCTGGCGTTAATTCTAATCCTAAATAAATTAAAAACGTAATAATGAACACCATCGGAATCATTCCGAGTAATCTTTTAACAATAAAATTAAACATGTGGCCCTCCCCCATATTTTAAAATAAGGAGTGGATTTAAGTTCCACTCCTTAAATCATGACACTAAGAATTAAATTATTCCGCTAATTCCCAGTTTTGAATTTCCCAGTTGTAGTTATACTGTGGGTTCCCGATTGCATCAGCCCCTTTAACAATTTTTTGACTTTGCACTAAGAAAACTGGCTGGTAATATAATGCCATTGTAAATAATGTTTCATTTTCGTATTTTTGTAATTCATAGAATGCATCTTGTTGAACTTTAGCATCCATTGATGAGTTTGTTGCATCAATTAAAGTATTTAACGTCTCATCTGATGGAGTATGTGAGTTAGAAGCTGAGCCTGTACGGTATCGGTCATAATATTCATGCATTGATAAAGCAGCATTTGCTCCATATGCCATATCCCAATCAACAGCTGATGGTCCGTTGACTTGATCTTCTGGTGCTGACCATAAAATCGTTGCTAAATCTCCCTCAACTAATCTAAAATTCATCTGTATACCGATTTGGCTTAAGTAAGCTTGAATAGTTGTCATTAAATCAACAGTTAATTGGTCTGTGTAGTAGTAAACAACATCTAACACATAATTTGGATCCCAATTTGCCTCAGCTAATAATTCTTTTGCTTTTTCTGGATTATATTCATAATCATTTAAACCAGAAACTTTGCTTGATCCATTTGGCGTTAAGCTATTAGCAGGAACAGCTGAACCATTGAATAAGTTATCACAAATTGCTTGCATATCGATTCCATAACGAATCGCCTGACGAATGCGTGCATCAGCTAATGGTGAAACAGATCCATCTTTTTTATTAAATTTATTTACATACAATAAACGAGTATAACGAACATCCACTTGATTAATAGTTAATCCCTCAACCCCTTGTAAAGCTTTCACATCATCAACATTTTTCGTATACCCATAGTCAAGTAATCCAGCTTTTGCGTTATTAACAAAGTTTGAATCACTTTCACCACTTGGTGTTAAATGAATTTTAAAATTTGCCACACCATCATAGTATTGATCAAATGGAACTAATACGGTATAGTCGTTCATTTTTACTTCTTCAATTTTATATGGACCTGACCCAATTGGGTTTTGGAAGAATTTTGCTTGTTGAATTTGAAGCGGGTCAACATCTGTGAAATACTTTTGTGGTAATGGAGCAAATTGTGTAAAAGTTAACAACGCATCTGGTGCTACTTTTTCAAACGTAATCATCACATTATTTCCATCAATCACGATTCCTTCAAGTTCTTCTGTATCTCCTGCTAAATAAGCATCAGCTCCTAAAATAGCATGGAAAGTTGACGTGAAGACTGGATTTAACACAGCGGTTCTCATTGAGTATTCGATGCTCCATTTAATATCTTCAGGTGTAATCTTTTCTCCATCATGCCAATAGATATTATCTCTTAAAACAAAAGTTAATTGTGTTCCATCTTCACTTAAGGAATAGTCTGAAGCAAGTCCTCCCTCTACTGGATTTAAGTTTTCATCTGCTTCAATTAAGTGCTCATATAATACTTTGTTATACATAAATAATCCTGGGTTTAACCATGGTGTTTCAAAAAACTCAACAGCCCCCCCATTTGAATACAGAACTTTTTCTTCATTAGATGTTGCTGGTTGCTCTGCAACTGTTCCTCCATTTGAACTATCGTTAGTTTCATTTTTTGCCTCATTTCCTCCATTACCACAAGCCACTAAAGATACACACGCTAGTGTTGCAATCATCCCAGTAAATAACTTCTTCATCCACTTTTCCTCCATCTCAATTTGATGTGAAAAAAATATTCATCATCTGAATTTTTTTTGAATATTTATTTCATTTACAAACTCATCATATCATCGCCCACACCCCGTGTAAACGTTTTTAAAAAATGAGAAAAAATAGTCCTAATGAGAAACAAATTTGTCCATATCATCACTTTTTTAGGGTTCAATATAAAAAAACAGATGGTTTGATGACCATCTGTTTTTTTGACTTTTTTTATTCTGCAACAGCTGTTGAAGCCAATTGAATATTTAACTTTTTTGTATCCAACTTAACTTCAGATAAAGCTTCCTCATCTGCAATTAAAATGACATTGGGATGCACTTGTAAGATTGAAGCTGGACAATCCGTTGTCACACTTCCCCCTACCATATGTGCAACTGCTTTCGCTTTATTTTTTCCAAGTGCGATTAACACAATTTGATTCGCTTGTAAAATGGAGCGAATCCCCATCGTCACTGCATATTTTGGTACCTCATCTAATGACTCAAAAAATCTCGCATTATCAAGACGAGTTTGCTCATCTAATGTTACAACATGAGTCGTTGCATTAAATGGTGTTCCAGGCTCATTAAATCCAATATGCCCATTTGAACCAATACCTAAAATTTGAAGATCTACTTTATTTTGACGAATCACTTCATCATATCGTAAACATTCATCCTGCGGATTCAAACAATCTCCTGATGGAATATTAACATTATTTAAATCAATATCAATATGATTAAATAACTGTTCTTTCATAAATGTCGCATAACTTTGAGAATGTGTTGCATCAATCCCAACATATTCGTCTAAATTAATCGTTTTAACATGTTGATACGACGTCTTATTTTTTTTATGATCTTCAATCATCGCCTGATATAATCCAATCGGGCTACTTCCAGTTGCTAAACCTAAAACAGGATTTTCTTTTGTTTTTACAACCTTTAAGACTTCCGAAAGAGCAGCCTGTCCCATTGCTTCTACAGATTTAACTTTAATAATTTTCATCCTTATTCCTCCTTAATCAAAATCTTCTCAAATTCTTGATTATCTTCCTTACCTACATTATACCTGTCTATACAAGTCCTGTCTATACAAGTTTTTGATTTTTTTTAAAAAGGCCTAACTGGCCTTTCATTAAATATGATGAATATGATAATAAACTGCACCAACTAAACCGGCATTATTAAAAAGCATGGCCGATTCAACTTTCAATTCTTTTTTGAACTGTTCCATTGCATGAGATAAGACATACTCTCTAATAGGCTTAATAAATCGCTCTTCTTGCGTGCAAACACCGCCACCAATCACAATAATTTCAGGATTAAATAAATGAACCAAACTCACAAGTCCTTTTGCAATCATAAGAATCCATTCTTCTACCATATCAGCTACTTTTTCATTCCCCGCTTCTAACGCCTCAAAAATAACACGTCCATTTACCTCATCCCTTGAAACAGGTAAATCTAACTCATCATACCCCTCTAAAACTTTGTTAACTAACGCCGTCATCGATGCATAATTTTCATAGCACCCTATATTTCCACAACGACATTTCACACCATGAGAATCAATCGAAAAATGCCCTAACTCACCCCCAATTCCAGTAGTCCCTTGCAAAATCTCGCCATTCACTAGGATTCCACCTCCAACTCCTGTTCCAATGGTTATTCCGATGACATGCTCGTAACCTTTCGCACGCCCTAACCACTTCTCACCGATAATCATACAGTTCGCATCATTTAAAACGGTCGTTTTCAATCCATATTTAAGCTCTAATTCCTCTTTAATATTTGTATGACACCAATTTTTAATATTTCCCCCAACACCAATGACACACCCACTTCGATAATCGATTTGTCCTGTTGCTGATACTCCAATCCCTAAAAAATCTGCCAACTCTACCTGCTCTTTTTCAAAAAACTCATCAATTGCTACCTTAACTGTTTCAATAATAGGGGTCTCATAAGCATCAACTGCAACACCTTTACTATACGTTGAAATAATCTCTCCCGTTTTATCAACAATCCCTAACTTAACAGCCGTCCCACCAATATCAACGCCTAAATATTTCATACACACCCCTCCTCAAATTGAATAAATCTTAAAACTTCATCTTCAAATCGATTGCAAAGTTCATGATCAAACTTTGCAAATACTAAGTGCATCTTATTACACATTGCCTGATTGAAAATAGCATACTGCGTACTTGGTGGACAAGATGAATCAAGCAAACCTGTTCCAAGTAAAAATTTACAGTTTAATTGCTTCGCAAAATGGACCACATCTAAATACCCAAGTCTTGAAAACACCTCATCCTCACGCTCATGAAGTGGATCAAACCATCTAAAATAATAACGAAGTCCTTCATACATTAATGAATCTAAATCCATTTCCCATACTCGTTTAAAGTCAGCTAAAAAAGGATCTTTAGCCACACATTTGTTAATTTCTTTATTCATTGCGGCCACAACAATCGCAAGTGCTCCACCTTGTCCTTGTCCATAAGAGACTATTTTTTTGGTATCAATTTGAGGTAATTGTGATCCAATTTTTGATAATAAATAGGCATCTAAATAAACTTTTCGATAATACATTTGATCCAGTTCATCATCAATGCCTATCATTAAATGACCACAGACAGTTGTTCCTAAAACACCTCCCAAATCTTCACTCATTCCGCCTTGTCCTCGACAATCCATTGCTAACACGGCATAACCAATGCCAATATAGCGCGTTAGATGATACCAACTCTTACTACTTTGCTTATAATCATGAAATTGAAGGATAAGCGGTACATTTTGACGATTCTTTGGACAAATATATTTCGCATGAATTCTTGCGCCATCAATTCCCTTAAAATATAACTCATAATAGTCAGCACACTCATTTAAGAACTCTTTTTTTACCAATTCATACTCTAAGTCTCTCTCATTTAGTCGCGCTATTTGTCGATTCCAATAGTCAATAAAATCCGAGGGATAATTTCCTTTTCCTAAATAACAATTAAGTTCCTGTATAGGCATATCCATCATTGGCATCTTAATCACTCCCCTCTAGAAAAAAATCAATTAACAAATTATCAAAAATTCCAATTTCTTCATGTTTATAATCAGGAAAGATGACGTGTTTTTTCGGTCCATTCAAATGATTAAAAACAGCAAACTGCGTACTAGGCGGACATATCTGATCCATCAATCCTGTTCCTAATAACACAGGTACCTGAATTCGATGAGCGAAATGCTGAGCATCAATATATCCGAGTTTTGTAAATATTTCTTCTTTTCGTTCATGTAATGGATCGAACCACTTAAAGTAATAGCGAAGTCCCTCATAGGCTATCTGATCCAAATCCATTTCCCACACACGTTCATAGTCAGATAAGAATGGATACAGTGCAGCACATCGTTTTATCATTGGATTTAATGCCGTACAAATAAGAGCTAATCCACCTCCTTGACTGGCTCCATTAGCAAAAATTCGTGTGTGATCAATCCCTTCTAACTGTTCAACAATGCGACAAAGAAGACAGATATCCTGAGCTAACTCAACATAATACATTTGTTTAGGATCCCCATCTAATCCTGCTACAATATGACCAGATACCGTCGTTCCAATTCGTTTGGATAAATCCTCACTTTTACCTCCTTGACCCGGACAATCCATTGCAATTACGGCGCATCCTATCCCAACGAAAGAGGTTTGCTCAAACCAACTTCGACTCGCTCCAGGATAGCCATGAAACTGAAGAATGAGTGGAACATTTTTGGACGATTTGGGCTTTATATATTTCGCATATCTTTTACCCCCACGTATTCCGATAAACGATATCTCATAATATTCACAAGTCTCAAACTGATAAATTTCATATGGATTCATTTCATAGTTTAACGAAACATTTAATACTTCTAAAATTCTTTCATTCCAAAAATCATCAAAATCTTGTGGAATCGGATTCGTTCCGTCGTAGATTTCAAGCTGCTTTAAAGGCATATCAACCATTGGCATCCGCGTCTCTCCTTTTAAACTAGGATTTATTTTAAAATAACACCCGCTACTTTGACGGGTGTTATCTTTATTTAAATTTGTGTGCAGATCAATTTATCTCTTAAAGATGCTTTAAAAATTCAACATCATGAATTTCGTATTTTTCTTTTAATACCTTGAATCCTTCTTTATAAATGGCTTCATTTTCAGGTGTTACATTTTCAAATGGACGACGGCAGTACCCTGCATTAATTCCCATCCATTTAAGCATCACTTTCATTAAAGCATAGAACGATGGATAACTTAAAGCATACATAATAATTTCGACTGCTTCTTTTTGTAGACGCTTTGCCTCGTCCAATTCCTTATTCTGGACCGCATTGTAAATATTAATAAATAATTCTGGCATCACATTGTAAAATGATCCAACAATTCCATCTGCTCCAGCTAATAGTCCAGCCATGGCCATTTCATCTGCTCCGGAGTAAACCAAGAAATCTTCTCCAATTTCATCTTTTATTTGAGTAATTTCATATAAAGATAAGGCTGTGTATTTAATTCCTTTAACATTTTCAATTTGAGCTAATCGTTTAATAGCATTCATCCCAAGTAATCCAACAAGCGGTACGTTATAAACAATCATTGGAAGAGAGGTTGCATTGGCAATATCTTCATAGTATTTTACAATTTGATCCTCATTAAATCGCCAATAAAATGGTGGGACACTTGAAATTCCATCTGCTCCAGCTCTTTCAGCATGTTGTGCCAATTCAATTGATAATTTAGTTCCAATAGCTCCAACATGAACAACGACTGGAACGCGCCCTGCTACCTCATCCATGACAATTTCAACAACACGCATTCTCTCAATAGATGACATGGTAAATCCTTCACCTGTTGAACCAGTTAAATATAATCCATTTACCCCTTTATCAAGTAAAAAGGAAACTAACTGCCTCATTCCCATCTCATCAATATTTTCGTCTTTGTCAAATACCGTTAATAATGCTGGTACAACCCCTTTAAAGTCTTGAATACTAAATTTACTCATCTTTTTAAGTCCCCTCCGCCTAAGTAGCTTTTGAATCGATTATAAAAATATTTTTCAAACACTTCTTTTAAAATGGAGTTTTCCTCCAATTTCATTGTTATCTTAACACTAAAACTACTATTAGTAAACGCTTACCGGCGGGATAAAGTAGAGTTCAAAAAAAAGTGAATATGAAGTGTGACTTTATCCATATCGTTTTAATATAGATTAAAAAGGAGTCTATCTCTTTTGAAATAGACTCCTTTTTAGGAAATGGGATTAACTTAGTTTTAATAGTAAGGATAAGATGAGCCACAAGATGGTGCTCTGTGTCCATATCCCCATCCGTAATTAGGACGGCCCCATCCATAACCGCCATAATATGGATACCCCCATCCATATCCTCCGTAAAATGGATAGCCTCCCCATCCAAAACCTCCGTAAAATGGATAACCAAATCCACCCATAAAAAAGCGTTCATCTTCTGGTCCTCTTGTCATTCCACATACTGGTGGATAAGGAATCGAATAAGGACTTGGCATTGGTGGATATGGAACACCTGCATATGGGAAGGTCATCTGAGGAACATTAGGAACTTGATAATTTGTTGTCGTATAAGACGGAGCACCTTGATAATATGATTTATTCATATTAACTAGATATTCCTCCATTGTTTGTTGAGTACTTGCAATTTTTACACCCTCATTAGGCGCTTTTACTGCCTCGGTTTTGGTTTGAACCTGTTTAAGTGGAATAGTTACGGCTTCTTCGGTTTTGGTTTGAACAAGTGGGACAGTAGTCATTTCTTGATGGGTACTCACTGTGACTGGCGTCTCTGTCACTAAAGAAGTCATATTTTCAACTGGTTTTTGGGTTACCGTTTGCGTAGTCGTTGTCGTCGTTGTCGGTGTTTCAGAAAGCATATGACTCTCTGTTACTGTTACTTTTTTTGTTGGGGTTGTGTTGACAACAACAGGCTCTGTAGTTGTTGCAGTTTGTAAATTAATACTCTCCTTATCTAAATTAGGATAATACTTTTGAATGTTTTGTGCTACATTTGGCTCATCTTTTCTGACTGGTGATGGCACTTTAACTTTTAATCCGGGTACGAGTGGAGTTAAATGATTAATATGTGTATTCATCCCTATCAAATCCTGGACACTAACATTGTATTTTTCTGCAATAGAATCAAATGTGTCATTTCGTTGCACGATATGGATTTTCATAAGTCCGATTCTCCTCTCTACAATTTTCTCTTTACAATATATGTTAACCATTTCTTGAATATAACTTCGTATTTCATGAGAAAAAGATTCTATTATCTAAAGATAAAGATTTTTAAATGATGTAATTCTTCTCAAGGGTTAGGTCTTTTAGAAGCTAGACCTATTTTTAAAAATAAAATCTATCTTCGATTACTCTAGAAAATATCCTGCAAGAAAGACTGGCCTATCAAGAAGAAAAATCTCTGCGTTGCTAGAGTCATTTAATAACAGTTTCACACCATTACAAATCTAGACGTATAGTCAATGCTAATCCATTACAAATAAAAATTTTTTTATTTAATCTGGCGCTCTTTAAACCAATACCGTCCCATTTTGATTATGAATTTAGAGTAAATATTTTATTTATTATTGTTAATTTAAAAACAATAAAAGAATGAGATGAATTGACATATTCATGCTGTACCATGTTGGCTTTAAAGTAACGCATAAAACAAAAAAAACCATATTACGACATGTAACATGGTTTTTTGAAATAGGATTAGTCTTTGAATTCAAATTCAAAGTTAAGAATACGAACAAGATCTCCATCTTGTACCCCAAGATCACGTAATGCTTGATCAACTCCAGCATGACGTAATTGACGTGCAAATCGCATAACAGATGCTTCACGATTAAAGTCTGTTTGATGGAAGATTTTTTCAATATGGGCTCCAGTTACCACATAAACTCCATCATCTCCACGAGTGATATGGAATTTAGCTTCTTCAGGAGCAAACTTATACATAACTGATTGTTCCACTTCTTCTTCATCATATAATGGGAATTGTGGAGTTGTTTCTAATAAATCAGCTGTTTTGTATAATAATTGGTCAATTCCTTGACGTGTTGCAGCAGAAATCTCAACGATTGTAACATCGTCTCCTACTTTCTCTTTAAAGATACGTAAGTTTTCTTCTGCATCCGGATTATCCATTTTATTCGCCACAATAATTTGTGGGCGTTCAAGAAGTTTATAACGATATTGTCCTAATTCGTTATTAATCGTTACATAATCTTCATAAGGATCTCGGCCTTCCATTCCTGACATATCAATAACATGTAAAATAACACGTGTACGTTCAATATGTCGTAAGAATTGATGACCAAGTCCAGCTCCACTTGCCGCTCCCTCAATTAATCCCGGTAAATCAGCCATAACGAATGAACGACCATCCGGAACTCCAACAACACCTAAATTTGGCACTAATGTTGTGAAGTGATAAGCAGCGATTTTTGGTTTACAAGCTGAAACAACAGAAATTAAAGTTGATTTTCCGACACTCGGGAATCCAACTAATCCAACATCAGCTAAAACTTTTAATTCAACACGAATTTCGCGTTTTTGTCCTAACTCACCATTTTCAGCAAGTTCTGGCGCTGTATTTCTTGGTGTAGCAAAATGAATATTTCCACGTCCTCCGCGTCCACCTTTTGCAATAACAGCACGTTGTCCATTTTCAGTTAAATCAGCAATAATTAAATTTGTGCTCGTATCATAAACGATTGTTCCAACAGGAACTTTAACAATTAAATCGTCTGAATTTTTACCATGGCAACTTTTTGCCATTCCATTTTCACCATTCTTAGCGGCTAAAACTCGGTTATAGCGAAGATCGAGTAACGTTGATAATCCTTCATCTGCGACGAAAACGACACTTCCACCGTTTCCTCCATCTCCACCTGCAGGTCCACCATTGGCGATATATTTTTCGCGACGGAAGGCAACAGCACCATTTCCTCCATCACCTGCCGTCACTTTAATTTTGACTTGATCTATAAACAAGGCAATCCCTCAATTCTATTTTGCGAAGCAAAAGCTTCATCAATTTGATTATCTATTTATATTATCAATTGATTTAGTCTTTCTCATACAAAGAAATCTACATAAAAATAAACCCCTAATCTGATGATTAGGGGAATTATTCAATCAATTAGTTAGCTGCTGGGTAAACAGAAACTTGTTTTTTGTCGCGTCCTAAACGCTCGAATTTAACAACACCATCGATTTTGCAGAATAAAGTGTGATCTACACCCATACCTACGTTTACACCTGGATAAATACGAGTTCCACGTTGACGGTAGATGATTGATCCTGCAGTAGCAAATTGTCCATCAGCTAATTTAGCTCCTAAACGTTTTGACTCAGAGTCACGACCATTCTTTGTAGAACCAACACCTTTTTTAGATGCGAATAATTGTAAATTTAATTTTAACATGTTTCCACCTCCTATTTGTTTTCTATTACTGTTAAATATTTAAAATGATCTTCTTCAATCGTATTCAAAGAAGTCAACATTCCAAACATCAGCGTTTGAGCCGCATCAGTTGATGGAATATTTTCAACGAATAAATAACCATCTTCCATTTTAATTGTAAGTTCTGATTCATCTAAGCTGATAATGGAATTGGTTAAGCCAATCGAAACAGCACTCACCGCAGCGCAGACTAAGTCTTCACCTGGTTCACCTGCAAAGGCATGGCCGCTAATCTCAAATGACTCTACTTTATTGTTTTTATAGTTAAAATTGGCTGTAATCATGTGTCAACTAATTAAGCGTTGATTGCTTCGATAACAACTTTAGTGTATGGTTGACGGTGACCTTGTTTCTTTTTGTAACCTTTTTTTGGTTTGTATTTGAACACGATAATTTTTTCACCTTTACCATGTTTCTCAACCTTAGCAGTTACAGTTGCACCTTCTACTAAAGGAGCACCAACTTTTGTGTTTTCTCCTCCAACGAATAATACCTCGTCGAAAGTTACAACTTCACCTTCAGCAACATTTAATTTTTCAATGTAGATTGCTTGACCTACTTCAACTTTTAATTGTTTACCACCAGTTTTAATAATAGCGTACATTTACCTGCACCTCCTTAAAATTTAACTAAGACTCGCCATCAAAGGCATATGAAGTTTCATATTTGAAACCTTGTCCGAGCGGTTGTAGTACCCTAAGGTGCTAACAACATGATTCATTATATCAAAGTGAATCCTATTCGTCAACGATTTATAAGTGGTTATGTCTACCTTTTTTTACGTTTATCTATTCAATTTGACATTCACTGAACTAATCTATGAGATAATCTATTCATTTTATTTTGGTTTATTTTTCACTTTTAAAACAAAAAGCCTTATGTTTTTTTACGCACATAAGACTTTTTTAATTAAATTCAAATCAACAGGTTTTAATAAAATATCATCCATCTCAGCTTCCAAAAATTTCGGATCATCTTTTGATAAACCATTGGCCGTTAATGCAATAATGCGACCTGAATACCCGAGCTGACGAATTCTTTTTGAGGCTTCATAGCCGTCAATTACTGGCATACAAATATCCATGACCACGACATCGTAATTAGGATTTTGTTTTATTTCATCAATGGCTCCTTCACCACTGTCAACCGTTTTAACATGCTTCACATCTATTACTTCTAAAATATCTTCCATTAGCATGAGATTAATTTCATTATCATCTACTACTAAAACGGAAAAATCATGTTCCATCATTTCCATTTAAACTCCGCCTCCATAGTTACTTAAAAAAGTGACAGTTATCATTTTAATCACTTTTAATTTTAACGTCAATAATTACCTTATTATTTTCCCTAAATTTCAACTGTAACCAAGTTAGCTCGTCATGAAACCTTTCATTAAACTGAAACATGTTTAAATACCCTCGATAAATTTTATCCTCCCAGGAATCATCACAAAGAATCGTGATTTTTCTTGGTAAATCAACATTTCTATACATTTTCTTATGTAGTAAAAATCGTTGAAATAAATACTGAGCATTTTGATTAAACTTTACAGTCGAATAAAACAAAAAACCTAGGATTAAATAGAATTGTCGAAAATCGTATAAAATTGTAAGTAATACAATAAAACTGATAAACACAATATTAAAGTAACAAATTATTCTTAAAGAGTATCGATACGGAAAAAAACATGACAAGATATCTCCAAGTATTCGACTTCCATCAAGTGGCGGTAATGGAATTAGATTAAATACGATAATAAAACATTGCGCCCATATAAATGAGTTTATCCATTTTAATTGAATTCCACTCACCTCTAGTTGTGCAAAATAAAGAAAAATGGATAGTAACATGAGATTAACCATGACGCCTGCACTACTGATCAATAAATCTTCTTTATTCGCCTTATTCAACTCTCCCTTAAATCGCATCTGTCCACCAAATGCAAAAAACTTTAGCTCATCTAATTCCCATTTGAAAAAAGAGGCCATCAGGAGATGACCACATTCATGCAACAAAATACTAATTGCAAACACAATATATTGATTAAAATATCCAGTTAAGATAGCTAGTAACGTCACGATATAATAAGATGGCTCAAACTTAATCTTATTCTTATGCAACCTTAAGCCCTCCATTTCATCTAGTTCATTAGGCTATTTAAAAAATCACTAACATCTAAGTACTCCCCATCTTTTTCTAATTGCAAATAGAAATAAGCATAATCCCCTAACTCTGTTCCAGGTTCTCCAATCACTGAACCAACACCTAATGACTCTCCTTGTTTAACATGTTCATACAAACTCACACTTCGTTTTTCTAAAAAACCAACGGTTAAAATCATATCATTATCTAATTCAATACTCATATAATTACTGATATCTGGATCAATCCCGACATGAATCACAATTCCAGGCACTAAATTTGGAATACTTTCTCCGATTTCAGTTTTGACAATGACACCGTGATGGAAATCACGTAACACCATGTTTTCATTAATCTTAGTTAAGTACTCCGCCACATCAATCATTTGTTCTGTCCCTTCAGATTCAACTCCCACGTCACTCTCCGTTGTTCCAATAATTCCACTAACTGTTGTGGTGTCATTCTCTTGAGTTGGTAAATTAAATTCAAATGGAAACATATTAGTTAAAAACTTCTCGTATTGATTTTTATACTTCAAAAAAGGCATCTCACTCAGTAAAATCGTCTTTACACTTTGATAAGCCGGAGTTTGTGGTAACTTTTGAAGAATTAAAACCCCCATCAAAATACATAAGCAAACTGTTGCCTGCATGCTAAAACGCCCCACCATCTGGCTAGTCTCATCTTGCTGTTTTTTATTTCGATACTTTGCATAATAATTTGAATGTGTTGGTCGATATCCTTGATAATTAGACCGGTATGTGCTTTTTCTCTTTCTAGGATCAGCCACGATTTATTCCCCCTAACAACATCATTTACAACTCATAGCCTGATATTTCACTTTCATCATATGAAGGAAATTAAGCATTTAGACCATTTGAGGAGAAATTCAAAACTTATTTTAAATAAAAATTATTTAGATTATCTCAATGCATTTATAAATGTGTCATCTTTACTTTATAAAACAAAAAGCATCTCTTAAGAGATGCTTTTACATATGTTCAAGTTGTTTTTGATATCTTCCAAACTGACTTTTCAAAATGGGATACAAGACTAAAACAACAAGTGAGTTAAATAATAAGGTTGGAAATAAAATTAATTTTACGAAGGCATAACCACTAACATTCGTTACCATCATCGTATTAACTAAAAAATAAACCGCCCATTCTTCAATCACAATGACAATTGAGAATAAAGCAAGCATCGATAAAATATTGACTGGCATACTATTTGAAACAAAGCGTTGAAGTAAGAACGTAATAATCGGGAACAAACACGTATAGATTCCAAACAAATCCGCATAACAAATATCATATAAAATACCGAAAATAATCGCAAATACTAATGCCTTATTTCCACGATCATAAAACGTAAAGAAGCATAAACACATTAAAAACACATTAGGAATTGCACTATAAGAACCAAACATCGGTTGAATTGGTAAAAAACTAACTAACAAATTATCCATAACAAAGCAGGTAATAAATAAAACAATGACTCTAACCATTATTCGGAACCACCGCCTCACGTTTTACAACAATGACATAATCCATATTATTATAGTTTTTCTCCCCTTTTAAATAAAGCGTCTGTGTCAAGCCATCTTTACTAACTTCAGCACGATCCACATAGCCAATTAATAAAGCACGCGGATAAACACCTCCAAGTCCACTTGTAATGACCACATCCCCAGGCTCTACCAATACATCTTTTGAAACCTGTGTCATCACTAACTCATCATTCATGTAATCATAACCTTCAACCGTTCCGATTGAATTTTCTTTCCCATCAATTAAAGCTGACACCTTACTACCGAAATCTTGATTTTTAATTAATTTAACTTTTGATGAAACTTCGTTGACTGTAATCACTTTACCGATTAAGAACCCCTCTTTTGATAAAACAGCCATATCCGTCTCAATTCCATCTTTTTTCCCTTTATTAATCACCATAAAGTCATGCCATTGATCAACATTCCGCATCACGGTTGTGGCATTAATCGTATCATAGCTGGTCAGTGACAACCCTGTCTCTAATGTTTCCTCTAAAGAAGCCAACTGCTCTTCTAACTGATTCGTATAAACGTTTAAAGACTCATAATTATAAAGCTGCTGTTTTAATAACTTATTTTCCTCATACGTATGAAATAAATCATTCACATTCGTCACAAACCGCTTAAAGCCTTCCACAATCCCTGTATACCCAGTCTGAACCACTGACATTCCATCTTTAATCACACGTTCAGGAAGTGGATTAAGCGTTTCATTATGCATCGTATACCCCACCGTGATTAAGGTCATAAAAATTAAAACGATAATTCCAAAAACTTTTAAATGGTTAACACCCTTCATTCGAACACATCCTAAACTTAAACAATAATATATACTGCTAATTATATAGAATTGATATGTTATACACAACCCCATTTGAACAGATAGATTTAACTGTGGAAAGTTTACACACTTTTTACACTATCTAAAAGAAAAAGAGTTACAATATTCCAAAAAGAACAGTATTTTTTTCCTATCTGACATGAAATATTCTTATTTAGTTTAACTCAAATTTCGTCATCTCATCCTTAATTCGAATCCGATCATCTCAATAACACTGAATGACCAGACAAAAACACATAAAAAGTGGAATCTTACATTCCACCTTTTATATTTGATTGAAAGGACTTAAAAAACTCCTCTTTCTGAATTTGATAAACCTTACAATCAATCCATTGTCGTCTACTATTTTGACAGGCGTTTTTCAACAAACGATCATATGTCATACCAAGCTTTTGCATCACGCGGCCTGATGCCACATTTAACACATCGTGACGAGCCTTCACTCTCGTAAACCCGACTACTTCAAAAGCAAAAGCTAAAATCGCACAAGAAGCCTCCGTCGTAATTCCTTGATTCCAATACTTTCGACTTAAACAATAACCAAACTCACAAACAGCCCCTTCTTTTTGATGTAAGTTGACTATATTAAATAAAGAAATCGACCCAATCACATCCTGTGTTTCTTTTAAAACTATTGCCCATTGATAAGTCGTTAGATGTTGATAAGCCATCTCCCATCCTATCAATACTTTAGTAGTTTCCCCGATATGATGATGTATAGGCCAAGCCACATAGCGTGTCACTTCCTCATCACTTGCCCAATTATTAAAAACCATTACTGCATCATCCCGTTTGAATTTTCTTAAAATCAGCCGTTTCGTTTCTAACTCACACGTTCCTACATGCTTGACCATTCATACATTCCTCATCTCATTCTATTACATTTTTATTAGTTACATTATAACATCTAACCCTTTGACTTAGACATCCTTTCAACTATCTCTTACATTTATTTTCCACTATCACCGTAATTACTTAAAAATCGAGCAATCGGATCCAAAACCTGACATCCTTCCCTTGCTTGATTCAACATCCAATAATCAACCTCAACCCCATAGACTTTTACACTGCAAACAACTAAACTGCCATTTAACTCAAAAGGTTGCATCTCTGAATCTTCAACTCTTATAGTCGATAAATAATAAAACTCTCACATCCCCACACGATTTTCAATCATACATCAATCAGGTCCTCGATACGAAATCTAGACAACACTTCCTTCAAACTCTTCTGTTTTTAAATCATTACACCATAAATCCACACATACCTCCTAGCCCCCCCACTTTATTAAAGTTTTCTAAACTATATATCTAGAAACGTCTAACAAATAACAAATTTTTCTGATTTTTTGAAAAGTTGTATATCTTTGTCATTATTCCGAATAATAAAAATAATCTTATAAAAAAGAGGGACTTTATGGTTGAATCAATAATTGATACTATATTACCTATCATTATTAGTATTTTAGAAATGATGGGAATCTTAATTATAACCATTGGATCATTTAGGGCTTTTTATCATTATGTTAGAGCACTTCTCACAAAAGATGCCTACCCTGTTAAACATCAATTTGCTAATTCCATGGCAACAGGGCTAGAATTTAAATTAGCAGCTGAAATATTAAAAACTGTTCTCATCCAAAGTTTAAATGAACTTATTATCCTCGGTTCCATCTTTTTATTGAGAGTTTTAATGACGATTGTCATCCAATGGGAAATGAAAGAAGATGCTAAAACCAACGTTAAAACAGAATAAAAGCTCGCTGTAATAGCGAGCTTTTATAATTTTATAAATAACCTTTTTCTTTAAGACTTACAAATTGATCATCACCGATAATTAAATGATCCAGCACTTTAATACCAATTAATTCGCCTGCCTCATACAAACGATGAGTCAAGCCAATATCTTGTTCAGACGGTGTAGGATCACCACTCGGATGATTATGTGCACAAATCACCGAAGCCGCAGAACGTTTAATGGCTTCTTTAAAGACTTCTCTTGGATGAACAATCGCTTTATTTAATGATCCAATAAAAATTGTTTTTTTCGAGATGATATAATTTTTAGTATCTAAGAATAAAACAACAAAATGTTCTTGTGTCAAATGTTTCATTTCAACTGCTAAATAATCGACACAATCACTAGGTGATAAAATAGCATCAACTTTTTGATATTTCGCTTTAGAAATACGTTTCCCAAGTTCAATACTTGCAAGCAATTGAATCGCTTTGCTTTTGCCTACTCCCTTTACATTCATAAGCTCTTCAATGGTCATCTCATTTAAAAACTTCAATCCTTGTGTTTGCTTTAAAATAAGCTGTGCCATTTGAAGAGCTGATTGATTCTTTGTCCCCGTTCTTAATAAAATGGCTAAAAGTTCAGCATTTGATAAAAACTCTGCCCCCTCAGTTAATAAACGTTCTCGTGGCCGCTCATCAAACGGTAAATCACGAATCATAAAGGACTCCATTTAAAATCAATCACTTCCAATCTTATTGAGTTAACCATTGATAGATTTCAAGTAACATTTTTTGACGCTCATTGGCAAGCGTCTCAAAGGAAGCATTTGATAAGGTCATATAATAACCAAAGATGTGCATCTCATCATCTGTAAACGTCTGTATAAACTCACTTGTCATTTCAAATGGATTTTGTTTGACAGCTTGTAAAAAATAATCCCAACGTAAATCTCCACCTTCAATTTCTAATCGTTTAATGAAATACGTTAAATTTTGGCTTTTTAAAGCTTGTTCAACACTTTCTAATGATTCTTTCGTTCCTGAGATATGGGAAAATACAGAATACTTTCCATCCGTTCTAGTAACACCATAGTTATACCCTAGTTTTTGTAAATCTCCAGCTAACGTTAGAAGATTATCATAGGTTTCAAAAACACCTAACTGCATAATATAAATGGCATTTTCATCATTTACTGCCACCTCTATCGAGGTCTTTTCTTCAGTTGTTTCATCTGATTCGCCCGTTGCTTTAGTCTCTTCAGGTGTCTCAACTGAGACAGTTGGTTGATCCTCACTTGAATTTGGCAATAAAATCCCATCTAATATTTTACCAAACGAAAACCCTAAAACAGTAAATATCAACGTCAACAACAAAAAAGCTCGAATCATCTTAGGATCCATTTTATTTTTTTTAACCATAATCCCCCATCCAATCGTACAAATCATCCCATGATTAGTTTTACTAATTAGTTTATGAGTCTCATGATATCAAAATCATCTTAAGAAAATTGTTGAAATCTCATTTCATTAAATATTTTCGAACTTCTGAAATGAAATATAAAGATCCCGTAATAATTAGGCACTTCTCATCCGTTAAGTGATCTAATAACTTCTCAAGTAATTGTTCATAATCTTCGTCATAATCTGCATTCAGACCGCTATAACTCTCAAACTGATTTTTTCCCGATTGTGCCCGTGGATAATCAAAGGTTGTAAAATGAACCTCATCCGCTACTACTTTTAAATACTTAAACATCTCGCTATACTCTTTATCCTTTAAAACACTCACCATAAATACATGGCGTTTGGTTGGATAAAGCTCTTGTACTGTTTCACATAGGTTCTTCATTCCCTCAGGATTATGAGCACCATCTAAAATAATGGCTGGCTCATCATGAATCAATTCAAAGCGACCTTTCCAAAAAGCTTCTTTCATTCCCCTATATATATTTACTTCAGAAATGCTAAAAATCCTTTTTTCTTTTAAATACTTTAAGATAGAATAGGCTAAAGTCGCATTTTTAACCTGATGAAGTCCTTTCATATTTAACTTAACATTCGGTAAATCAACCCAATCAAATTGAATCCCTTCATGTCGATTCTTAATATTTGTTGGAGCATAAGTACTTAAGGCATTTAAATATGGGCTATTTTTCCCTTCACAGGTAACTTTAAAAATTTCTAACACATCGTCATCATCCTCTGTTGTAAACAAAGGAACACCATGTTTTACAATCCCCAGTTTTTCAACTGCAATTTTTTGTAAAGTATCACCTAAAATCGCTTCATGATCATGGCCGATATTCGTAATCCCACATGCCAGTGGTTGGATCATATTTGTTGCATCCAAACGACCTCCTAATCCCACTTCATAAATCACGACATCAACGGGCTGATTTTTAAAATAAACAAATGAAATAAGTGTGATTAATTCAAATTCTGTAAAAGGTCCAATATCAGTTTTATTAATTTCTTCAACGATCGGTTTCACGACATTCGCACACCACGCTAAATCATCATCACTAATCGGAACACCATTTAATGAAATACGTTCATTAAATGATTCAATATAGGGAGACGTAAAGGTTCCTACAAGATACCCTGCATCCTGTAATACCGAACGAAGATACGTAACTGTTGATCCTTTTCCATTCGTTCCTGCAATATGAATGGTTCTTATTTTTAAATGGGGATTCCCAAGACGCGCTAAAGCAGCTTCCATTCGTTCAAGTCCTGGTTTTATTCCAAATCGTAATTGTTGATTTACCCATTCAATGACATCATTTCCATTTCTAAACATTTCAACACCACCTAATTACATCAAAATCAGCTGTTTTAATTTAGCGTCACTTGGATTTTTTCACCTTTCTTAAGTGTCTCTCCCATTAAAACAGACTGAGAAATAACCTGATTACCACTTCTTTTTTCCACTTCATCTGATCCTTCAGTCGACACTACAATTAAATCGTGTTCATTTGCAAACTCCATTAACTTTGACACGCTTTTCCCCGTAAAATCATCCATTACAGGGGCCCCTTTAGAAACGGTTACCGTTAAGACCAATGGATCTTTTCCAATGACAGTTCTTGGTTTAATGGATTGTTCCATGACCCTATTTTGTAAAATATCATAGGAATAAACTAATTCATAAATCACTGTTATATTTTCGTGTTCTTTGTCATATGCCATCACTTCTTCGGCTGACCACCCATGAAAATTAGGAAGTGTATTTGATTGAATTGAATATTTAACATTAAAAATTAATGTGCCAATAATCCCAAAAAGAAAAATCCAACAATAAAACTTAGCATTTAAACGATATTTTTTTCTTTTCTTTGACTCATTCATGTTGATACCACCCTTTCCCCATCCAATAATAGATTATTTTTCCCATTTTATCTAAATTTATAACTCTCTTTTGATTTAAGCATCATTTGATATCATATTTTTTGTAATACTATCATAATTCTACCAACTAATATTCGTTTTTGAAAGAAAAAACCGTCCCTCATAACTTGTATTTTTTGTAACATTTACTAAAAAATATAATTACTTACAAAATTCATCATCTTAGTCGATAAAAAAAACTGCCCTAAAACTAAGGCAGTTTAAAAATAATTATTTTTGAAGTTGTGCTAAACGTTCTTTAACCGTTTCAAATTTTTCTTTGTAATCAGCTAATTTATTACGTTCTTCTTCAACTAAGTGAGCAGGTGCTTTTGAAACGAATTTTTCATTTGCAAGCTTAGATTCTCCACGTTTAACTTCACCTTCTAATTTTTTAAGTTCGGCTGTTAAACGATTAATTTCTGCACTTACATCAATTAATCCTTCAGTTGGTAAGAAGATATCAGCTCCTGTTACAACAGCTGTCATTGTTTCTTCTGATACTGTTAAATCTTTTTCAATCACTAATTCACTTGGATTACAGAAACGAGCTAAGTAAGCTTGGTTTGCTGTTAAGTTGACTAATGCCTCTTCTGATTTAGCGTTGATAAAAATACGGATTTTTTTGCTCATTGGCGCATCTACTTCAGCACGGATGTTACGAACTGAACGGATAATATCCATTAATAATGTGAAATCAGCCATTGTTTTCGCATCATTGAATTCTGGTTTAACAACTGGCCATGCTGCTACTGCACATGCCGTATTTTCACGTGTAATCATTTGATAAATTTCTTCTGTTACGAATGGCATAAATGGATGTAATAATTTCACGATAGATTCTAATACATAAGTTAAAACCATACGAGTTGAACGTTTTGCTTCTTCGTCTTCACCTTGTAATGGTAACTTAGCCATTTCAATATACCAGTTACAGAAATCTTCCCAGATAAAGTTGTATAAGTGACGTCCTACCTCACCAAATTCAAATTTATCTGCATTATAGTTGATTGCTTCAATTGTTTCATTTAAACGACCTAAAATCCATTTATCTGCAACGTTTAATGTAGCAGCCTGTAAACATACATCTTCTACTGTCATCCCTTCCAAATTCATGATGACGAAACGAGAAGCATTCCAAATTTTGTTAATGAAATTCCATGTAGACTCTACTTTTTCTTCAATATAACGTAAATCTTGACCTGGTGCTGAATTTGTTGTTAAGAAGTAACGTAAGCTATCTGCCCCGTATTTCTCAATAACATCCATTGGGTCAACCCCATTACCTAATGATTTACTCATCTTACGTCCTTCAGCATCACGTACTAATCCATGGATTAAGACATTTTTAAATGGACGCTCATCTGTAAACTCTAAACTTTGGAAAATCATACGAGATACCCAGAAGAAGATAATATCATATCCTGTTACTAATGTATCTGTTGGGAAGTAAGCTTTAAAGTCCTCACATTCAACATCTGGCCAACCTAAAGTTGTAAATGGCCATAAAGCAGACGAGAACCATGTATCTAATACGTCTTCATCTTGGTTCCAGTTTTCAATATCTGCTGGAGCCTCTTCTCCGACATACATTTCTCCAGTTTCTTTATGATACCAAGCTGGAATTTGATGTCCCCACCATAATTGGCGTGAAATACACCAATCATGAATGTTTTCCATCCAACGTAAGAATGTATTTTCAAAACGCTCTGGAACGAAGTTTACTTTATTATCAGTTCCTTGATTTGTAACTGAACGAGCAGCTAATTCTTCCATTTTAACGAACCATTGTGTTGATAAATAAGGTTCAACGACTGCATCTGTACGCTCAGAGTGCCCAACTGCATGAACATGTTTTTCAATTTTAACAACTAATCCCGCTGCTTCTAAATCAGCCACTAATTGTTTACGTGCATCTGCACGATCCATTCCATTATATTTACCTGCTAATTCATTCATTGAACCATCTAAGTTCATACAGATTGGACGAGCTAAGTTATGACGATTTCCAACTTCAAAATCGTTAGGGTCATGAGCTGGCGTAATTTTAACAGCCCCTGTTCCAAAATCCATTTCAACATATTCATCAGCAATGACTGGGATTGGTTTAGCATTTCCTGGAATCAGAACATTTTTACCAAGTAAATGTTTATAACGTTCGTCTTCAGGGTGAACCGCAACGGCAACGTCTCCAAACATTGTTTCAGGACGAGTTGTTGCAACTTCTAAGAATTCATCTGTTCCTTCAATCATGTATTTGAAATGATAGAAAGCTCCTTCGATTTCTTTATGAATAACCTCGATATCAGATAAAGCTGTACGAGCTGCTGGATCCCAGTTAATAATGCGTTCACCGCGATAAATTAATCCTTTTTCGTATAATTGAACGAATACACGGCGAACTGCTTTTGATAATCCTTCATCTAATGTGAAACGTTCACGAGAATAATCTAATGATAACCCCATTTTTTCCCATTGCTTACGGATAAAGCCTGCATATTCTTCTTTCCATTCCCACGCTTTTTCTAAAAATGCTTCACGTCCAATATCATAACGAGATAATCCTTGTTCTTTTAAACGTGCATCAACTTTTGCTTGAGTTGCAATTCCAGCATGATCCATTCCTGGTAACCATAAAGCATCATAACCTTGCATACGTTTCATACGAATAATGATATCTTGTAACGATGTATCCCAAGCATGTCCTAAGTGTAATTTTCCTGTCACGTTTGGTGGCGGAATAACGATTGTATATTTTGGTTTATTTGATTGTGGTTCTGCTTTAAAACAATCTTGTTCATACCAGAACGCATATTTACCTTGTTCAACATCTAAATGATTATACTTAGGTGCTAAGTTCTTAGTCATTTTAATGCCCTCCTTCAATTCAAATTCACGATAAGGTCCCGTTTAATCATCAGAAAATAAGCTAGCAAAAGTGTGCATGTACATCTTGAAATTTTATTCTTTCATCTCAAGACCAAACAATTGATAGACGACATCGAATTAGTGATATCCACCACAGGCGTATAGACGTTCTAGCTCTTAATTCATTTAAGAAGAACATCTAACATAGTTAAACTAAGTCCGTATCAGTAAACCGACAAGCTCGACTAACAAAAAAAGCACTCCGTCCTATAAAAGGACGAAATGCTTAAAATTCCGCGGTACCACCTTAATTGTAAGTTTATACTTACCACTTATGCTTTAACGCAGCAAACGGAATTTCTTACTAACTTCTCTATTCAGAAACTCAACTCGCAGGCTACCTTCAAAGTCTTCACATAGAGTTCTTTCAGCACATGAACTCCTCTCTAAAATGTAAAAATACTTTTACTCCTCCTGGTCACGGTTATTACCTATCATGCTATATATGTTAGTATTCTACAACATCAAACAAATTTATTCAATAGCTGAATAAGAATTTCAAATTAATTCTAATACCTTATAAAAGATATTAAGTGAATGGAACAAAAAAACATCTAACTTAAAAATTTGCTAGATGTTTTATATATAATGATTAATAACCTAGATCGTGAAAGTCAGTCTTGGTTATTCAAATGCTCGATTATCAAGTCTGAATACACATTCTCTCCCCTCGAAAAGCCGCCCTTCATTACTAGATAATGAGATAAAATTTTCTTTCTGTAGAAAATTAATCAGGGCTTATATATTATATCCCTTATCTCATGCATAAACTATATTAAGGGGGTGGATATGATGTATCCAAAAAATAATCCAAGAAGAGGTGGATGGCGAGCTTATCTAAGCTCTTTAAAATCAATTATTTGTCTTTTATTTTTTTATCAATTATTCCTCATCATTTTTTCTTTTTCACAGTTTGACTTTGTCATGTTGATGATCCTTGGGGGCTTGTTGGCGTTGTTGTGGTGGGTGTGTTAAACTCATTATAAACTTGAAAAGCTAATAAATGAGGAGCTAATGTTTCATTTAATACTGCAATATTAATCAACGAGTGGTCTTGTAAAGACTCACCGAGCTCTGATAAGTCAACTAATAATGATTTAAAGAAAAAATAGTGCCGCAAAATTGCGGCTTTTTCATTTTTAACATAATCTAAAATAATTGATTTCATTCCAGGAACCTGATAATAAATCTCAACCAAATAATACATATCCAATGAAGATAAAGAAAACAGGCTTTTTTCAAAATTAATCAGATATGTATCCTTTTCGCTTATTAAAACATTAGCCACATTCACATCACCGTGAATTAAACTAATCGGCATCTTATGATCCCTTTTTAATAAATCGTAAAACTTTTTCAACTCCTCATGAGCCTGCTGTAACATCCGATAAATCATCGGATAAACCATCATAAAATACCACTCATAAGGCGAGCGATCCTTCTTAAGTTCGCACGCCTCCATAATTTTTTGTAACTTCGAATAACTCGTCTCAAGTCGTTTATACTCTTTATTATAAATTTTAGAAATTTCTTCATCGCTTATATCCGTCATTAAACGCGTTTTCTCATGCAAGTCATTTAACAATTCAACATAATAGTATAACTGCTTTTCAAGTGGAACAGCAATAATTTGAACATAATCTGTCAGATAAAAAAATTGACCTCGACAAGGAACTAAATGTTGTCGATCTCTCGTTCTATAAATGGGTAAAATATTTTTAGGTAATGACTTATAAGCAAATAATTGCTTCATAATAAATTCATCATTACCCTCTGCTAGCTTTAAAACATATTCGTGTTGTGCTGTCGAAACTTTCAAAGATTTAGAGGTAATGTTTGAAACCTTTTCAACACTCAGATTATAATTTGTTTCAATTAAAATTTTAATTTCTTCTAAATTGTCCATAATTTATCATCACATGATCGCCTGGACAAAGAGGAGACTGAACATTTGCACAATTATAAATATGATCTTGGGTTACATTATATTTTGTACAAATATCATCAATGGTTGTTTCTTCCTCTTGAACAAACACGATTTTAATAATACTTTCCCCATCTGAGAATTGACTTGCAATCGAATCATCACTTGATGATGACATATTGACGGCTACCTTACTTTCCTTTACCTCTTCTTCAACAGGTTGTACAGCAACTAATGATTGTTCCACTTGAACCGGTTGTGTTATTTGTTGTGTTACTTGAACTGGTTGTGTCATTTGTTGTGTTACTTGAACTGGTTGTGTCATTTGTTGTGTTACTTGAACTTTTTGAATAACAGGTTGTGAGACAGTTTGAATTGATGTCGAAACTGGCGTTTCAGATACAGTTTCTTGACTTTCCACCGTCGCCACCTCCTCCTCTTGATCTAATCCATATAACATATCAAACAAGTTAGACTTTTCTTTCACAACAGGCTCTTCAAAAGTTACTTCTTTAATATTTTGTTTTAATGGATACGGTAAAATTTCTTCCTCTTCTATCATTTCTTTTGGTTCTGTCACTTCTTCTTGCACCACTGGAATTGGCATCACTGGATGATATTTAGTCGGCATCGTTTGTTCTGAAATAACTTCTTCCCATCCTGTTGATTGTGAGATTGGTTGTTGAATCGTTTGCTCAATCGTAGCCACTTGCTCAACAACTTTTTGTTCAACGGGTACTTGAATTTCCTCAACTTCTTTAACGACTTCCTCTTTAACCGGTACGACTTCTTCAACCACCTCAGTAGCAGGAGTAGTTGGAACAGGTTCTGATTTTTTTTCTACAACAACCGGTTCTTTATTTAAAATTTGCTTAATTTTATCTGTTAATGTTTCTTTTCGAGATGCCTGCTCAACAAATGCACCTGAATCAGATAATTGTTCAACCACTGGCTCTAGCTCTTCTACTACTTCTGCTTCAATCACTGGCTCTAACTCTTCTACTACCTCGGCTTCAACCACTGGCTCTAACTCTTCTACTACTTCTGCTTCAACCACTGGCTCTAACTCTTCTACTACTTCTGCCTCAACCACTGGCTCTAACTCTTCTACTACCTCTACTTCAATCACTGGATCTCGGTCTTCCACCACCTCTACTCCAATCGCTGGTTCTAGCTCTTCTACTACCTCGGCTTCAATCACTGGTTCTAGCTCCTCCACTACCTCACCTTCAATTACTAAATCTGGCTCTTCTCCTACTTCCTCAATCGGTGCAACTGCCTCAACATCCCCCCCAACCACAGGAACAAATTCATCATTTGATTCAGTAAAGATTTCTGTTTCTCCTTCTTCCTCTCCATCATTTTGAACTTGGTTAACTGCTATTTCTTTTCGAGCCACCTCTGATAAAAATGGTTTAGGAAGTGCAGCATCTTTTTTAACTGGTTCCTCATCAACTAATTCCACCGCTTCCTGGTGAGATGGCATCGCAACGTCATCAAAATCTAAATAGTCAAGATCCTCATCATCATTCGACGCAACTGATTTAGGAGAAAAAATAGCTTCCTTAGTAAAAATAACAGGCGGTTGTTCCTGCCCTTCATCCTCTTCATCAGGTTCAATTAATGTTGGTGTACTATCTAAATTATATCCTGCAATGCATAATCTAATATTTAAACATAACCTATTTCCATCTTCAATCGTATAATCAAAATTCTCTACATCAATTTTAATATTCGTCGTACGATCGTTATTAGGTAGCGTGATATCTAAAGGAATACACTCATTAAATAAAAATTGCTCTTTAGTCGATGAAACATATTCTCCATCAATACACACTTGCCCGCGAAGTGATAAATAATCCCCTTCATCATAAACGTTTGTCTCAGGTACAATATTAATCGATACAATATCTTCTATGTTTTTGATTGGTAGTGTACAATCCCAATTAAATGAATAACTCATTTTTTACCCTCCTATTTTTCTTTGTCATTTCATTATATTCCTAAGTCTTTAAAATATGTAAAAACTTGCGAGGATGACTAAGACTTCATCATTTTTTTAAACATAGAATCTTTTATCGCTTAACAAACATTTTAAACCGAAATGTTCTTTACCATTTTTCTACATTTTTTTATTATTTCGACTATTTTTTTACCATAAATTATGATATAATTACTTCATCCAAGAAATTGGATAGCATAACACTACCCTAATTGATACGGTTTACCCCATCATGCCGTATCAGTATATTATTCTCTTTCCATTCCAATGTTTTATAATTACCCTTTTTTTGAGGTAGAATGGACCTCAAACTTTCTTAGAAAAGAGTCTGTTTAAACTTTTTTTAAATAGACTCTTTTTTTATGTTAAAACTTCATTAAAAAAGACTATCTCACTTTAGAGATAGTCTTTTTTTTATTCAAATGTAATTTTGTTGACAGTTTCCTGATCTAAACGACGAACAACTTCTGTCATTAATTTAACTGTATTTTCATAATCATCACGATGAATCATTGAAGTATGTGAGTGAATATAACGTGATGCAATTCCAACTGACATCGCAGGGGCCCCATCATGTGCTAAATGCATTTTGGCTGCATCAGTTGCTCCTCCTGGCGTAATATCAAACTGATATGGAATATTTAATTCATCCGCTACGCTCACAACAAAATCACGTAATCCTTTATGACCAACTAATCCACCATCAATTAAAGTAATGATTGGCCCTTTCCCCATTTTTGCTTGGATTTGATTCGTAACCCCTGGCACATCTCCAGCTAGTCCTACATCTAAAGCGAAAACGATGGATGGGTTAATCATTTGGCTTGTTGTCACTGCTCCACGGCATCCAACTTCTTCTTGAACTGTTCCCACACCGTAGACGATGTTTGGATGAGATTCACCTTTTAAATTATTTAACACTTCAACAGCTACGGCACAACCGATACGATTATCCCATGCCTTAGCTAATAAGTATTTATCATTCGCCATCGTACGGAACTCAATATAAGGAGTAATCATATCACCTGGTCGAATACCAAGCTTTTCTACCTCTTCTTTACTCTCAACACCTAGGTCAATATACATTTCTTTAATATCAACCGGTTTTTGACGTGCCTCAGGTGTCAAAATATGAGGTGGTGTTGACCCAATAACCCCATGATACGTTTTCCCACTATTTGTTGTGATAGTGACTTGTTGTGCAAGCATCACTTGTCCCCACCATCCACCTAGTGTCACGAATTTAATAAATCCATTATCATCAATACGTTGAACCATAAATCCAACTTCATCCATATGACCTGCAATCAAGATTTTCGGTCCATCTTTTTCCCCTACTTTTTCAGCAATTAATGATCCGATATTATCTTGATAAATTTTATCTGCTGAGTCACCAATATATTTTTTCATCACTTCACGTGCTTGACGTTCTTGACCCGGTACAGCATTTGCATCTGTAATTTCTTTTAAGAACGTTAGAGTTTGATCTAACTTAGTCATTATGTTTCCTCCTATTATCCATAATTTTCTATAAGTAGTATCATATCATTTTATCTCATTGATGAAAATAATTTTAAAAATATTTTCTTTAAAAATATCAAAAAAACACTACCTTAAGGTAGTGTTTGAAGTTTATAAAAAATTATTTATTCATTGCAGCTTTTGCAGTTTCTGCTAAAGCTGTGAATGCAGCAGCATCAGCTACAGCTAAATCAGCTAACATTTTACGGTTAACTTCGATTCCAGCTAATTTTAATCCGTGCATTAATTTGCTGTATGATAATCCATTCATACGAGCAGCAGCGTTGATACGAGTGATCCATAATTTACGGAAATCACGTTTTTTCTGACGACGGTCACGGTATGAATATTGTAATGATTTCATTACTTGTTCATTTGCAGTTTTATATAATGTGTGTTTTGATCCAAAGTAACCTTTTGCTAATTTTAAAACGCGTTTACGACGTTTACGTGATACAACTCCACCTTTTACACGTGGCATATTGAGTTCCTCCTTTTGTAGTACAAAAAATATTTAAATGATTATAAGCTATATAACATATCTTTGATACGTTTGTAATCGCTATTTGAAACAACAGCAGCTTTAGCTAAGTGTTTCTTTTGTTTAGTTGTTTTATTGTGAGCTAAGTGGCTTGTATAAGCGTGAGAACGTTTTAATTTTCCTGATCCTGTACGTTTAAAGCGTTTAGCAGCTCCACGATGAGATTTCATTTTTGGCATGGTAGAGTTCCTCCTTTATCTTTTCTACTTTTTCTTTGGTGCTAAAACGAGAAACATTGAACGTCCGTCAAGTTTTGGATTTGATTCAAGGTCTGCGATTTCAGCACACCCTTCAGCAAAGCGAGTTAAAACATTGCGACCGAATTCTGTATGAGCAATTTCACGCCCTTTGAAACGTACGCTAACTTTAACTTTATCACCTTTACTAAGGAATTTTTGAGCATTTTTTAATTTAGTATTAAAATCATGCTGATCAATGTTAGGACTTAAACGAACTTCTTTAAGACTTACAACCACTTGGTTTTTTCTCGCTTCGCGAGCATGTCTTTGTTGTTCGTAACGGTATTTACCGTAATCCATAATACGACAAACAATCGGATTAGCTTGTGGTGCTACACATACTAAATCTAAATTTTGTTCAGAAGCAGCACGTAAAGCATCTTTACGTTGCATTAAACCAAGTTGTTCGCGGTTAGGACCAATGACTAACATCTCCTTAGCGCGGATATCCTCGTTGACTAAGCTCTCGTTTTTTACATTCTTCTTGCTAATGATGAGCACCTCCAATTTTATAGAACATTCATGGAAAAAAAGAAAAACGTAGGCATTCAAGCGCCCACGTTTAAAATCACAGTTAAAAAAACTATGCGACTTTTAAACCTATCGACTTAAGCCAATCAGGTGAGAAGTGGGTACTTCTTCTTTCCACATGATATTCACATTTATTAATTATAACACCTTGATTAGTATATGTCAATCAAGCGCTATATATTCTTTAATTTTTTTAAGATTTGTATCATTTAGAAATCCACTCTCAACCAATGCGGTTAAAGCATCATCATTAATGACCTCATCTTTAACTAGTCTATCATAAGTTTTGTTTTTAATCAACTCTTCATAGTAAGAATTAAAAATTTCCAGTGTTATGGTTTGATTGTTCAGATATTCCTGAGTATTTGCTAAATATTCTTTCATTTCATTAATTCCAATCTTATTATTTGAAAAATTAGCTAAATAACCAGAAGTTGTTGCAATATACGGGATTAAATATTCATAGGCATCTTGCAACGAATTTTTACGACTTGGGTCTTTTTGAATCATTTCTTTCATCACTTTAAGATTAACTGTCGTCCCATCAAAAATGAGATGTGCCTCTTCTTTGTAAGTTTGTAATACCTGAGTAAGTGTTTCATAGGGGGCATAAAACTCTTCAATATCCTTTGAAATAAAAGGAACTGTTTTTAATAAAAAAGAGGAGAATGTATGGGGGCCTACTAAATTAAACAAAGGAAATCCAACAATCATTAAAACAATGATTAAATACGTATACGTATTTAAAATGGTACACCCAGAACTTAGAATCCTTCCAAACGTTGAATTTAACTTAATTTTTCTGAATAAATACCTTTCCCATTCATAGTTTCTTCCGAATACATATAGAATGCTCTTTATAATAATAAATATAAACATATAAATAATAACAAACATAATAAGTGGAATAATCATTTCTTCGTGAGGTTGCACTAAATAAAATAACTCATCAGGAATCATTAATCCTATATTCGCATTTTCTGGAATCGTCTGAATCGCTTTATTAGTTAAAAAAATAGAAATAAAATAAGTCGCTATCATTGAAATCAGTTGCAAAATAAGTTGAAGAAAACTGAAACGAAACGTATCTTTATAACCCAGATAAGCAGCGATTAAAAAAACAAGAAGGGCTATTACATCTACACTCCACTGTCTTAACACGACCATAGTTTCAATCATTTTTATCACTCCCTACTTTACAATACCTACTTATTCTTTCCTTTTAACTGATAAAAACACAATCATCAACTAAATTCATTATTGTAATTCTCTATCATTCTATTCATAAAATTCCAAAAATCTATAAAAAAATGAGAAGCTACAAGCTTCTCATTTTGACTTATTATTCAGGTTTATAGTTTTTACGCTCTGCAATTTCTTCAACTAAGAAATGAACGAATTCTTTTAATGGTAAAGTCTGAGTTTTTTGCTCACCGAAACGGCGGAATGTGACTTCATTATTAGCAACTTCTTTATCCCCTAATACAATAGACATTGGGATTTTCTTAGTTTGTGATTCACGGATTTTATAACCCATTTTTTCTTCACGCTCATCGATTTCTAAACGAACACGGTATTTACGTAATTCTTTAGCAACTTCTTTTGCGTACTCTAAATGATATTGATTATTAACTGGAATCACTGTTACTTGTGTTGGAGCTAACCATAGTGGGAATGCTCCTTTGTAAGTTTCAATTAAATAAGCCATGAAACGCTCATATGTTCCGATTAAACCACGGTGCATAACAACTGGACGTACTTTTTCACCAGTTTCAGATACATACGTTAAATCGAAACGTTCTGGTAATAAGAAGTCTAATTGAATAGTTGACATTGTAATATCATGTCCTAAAGCTGTTTTGATTTGGATATCTAATTTAGGACCATAGAAGGCCGCTTCTCCTTCAGCTTCAATGAATGGAATATTATTTTCGATTAATGTCTCGCGTAACATTGACTCTGCATTTTCCCACATTTGATCATCATCGAAATATTTTTCTTTGTTTTCTGGATCACGAAGCGATAAACGATAGTAGTTAATTTCAACTCCGAAGTCTTTAATCACACGGTGAATTAATTCTAAACAACGAGAGAACTCTTCTTTAATTTGATCTGGACGAACAAAAAGATGAGAATCTGTTAAAGTCATCGCACGTACACGCTCAAGACCAGTTAAAGCACCTGAGGCTTCAAAACGGTGTTGAATAACTTGCTCTGCATAACGAATTGGTAAATCACGGTATGAACGTAATTTTGTTTTATATACCATCATATGGTGAGGACAAGACATCGGACGTAATACTAATTCTTCATTATCCATTTCCATTGGAACGAACATATCTTCTTGATAATGTGCCCAGTGTCCTGAAGTACGATATAAATCAACAGATCCCATAACTGGAGTTGCTACGTGTTGGTATCCGTAATCTTCTTCTAATTCAGTAATATATCGTTCGATTTGTTGACGAACTTTCATACCATTTGGTAACCAGATTGGTAATCCTTGACCTACTAATGGACTGAATGTGAATAATTCTAATTCACGTCCTAATTTTTTATGATCACGTTCCTTACGCTCTTCTAAAATACGTAAGTGATCAGCTAAAGCATCTTTAGATAAAGCAGCTGCCCCGTAAATACGAGTTAACATTTTATTGTCGCTATCTCCTCGCCAGTAAGCTCCTGCTACACTTAATAATTTAAAGAACTTAACATCTTTTGTATTTGGAACATGTACTCCGCTACAAAGATCTGTAAAATCACCTTCTGAATAAGTTGTGATGATTTCACCTTCTTTAATCGCATCAATTAATTCTAATTTATATTCATCAGCTGCAAATAATTCTTTTGCTTCTTCACGGCTTAATTCTTGACGAATAATCGGTAAAGCTTCTGAAGAAATTTTTTGCATCATTTTTTCAATAGCTGGTAAATCAGCTTCTGAAATTTTTGATTCTGTATCAATATCATAATAGAATCCATCTTCAATCGCAGGTCCTACTCCAAATTTTGCATCTGGATAAAGACGTTTAATAGCGGCAGCCATTAAGTGAGCAGCCGAATGGTTAATAATTTTCCACGCTTCTGGACGATCATTTGTAATTAATTCAATTTTTGCATCTGCTTCAATTGGACGAGTTAAATCATATAAATGTCCGTTAATTTTAGCAGCCACACATTTTTTACGTAATCCTGGTGAAATAGAGTGCGCAATCGCATCTGCAGTAACTCCATTTTCAAATTGTTTCACATTCCCATCTGGGAAAGTAATGTTAATCATGGTATTTCCTCCTTTTATTTTTCGTTTACCTCGGAGCGAAATTTTTGAGTATAAAAAAAATCGCTCCTAAAATTTAATTAGGAACGATTATAATCGCGGTACCATCCTATTTCCAACAAAGAAAAGACTCTTCGTTAGCAACTCAATTTAACGTTAACGCAGTCAGCGGGAAACTTTTTCAAGTCCAGTTCAAAGGGAGTAATTCAAACATCGTACTTAGAAATCTTTCAGCCATGGATTCCCTCTCTAGAAAGTCGTATGAATAAATCATATCCTTATCAAAACCTTTGATATATCAGTCTACTCATTAGTATATGTATGAATCATATTATAATGTATGATTTTTTTGAAATCAAGCAAAAAGTGATAAGAATTTTAGCGATTTTGACGATAATTTGTTCCAGTAATAGCGACAGGAACACTTAAAGCTTTGATACGTTCTAAAATACGTGCCCCCTTAATTTCCTCAACTTCTCCTTTTTGAGTATAAGAATAATGATGACGTAATTGTTCATAATCCAAGTTCGAAGTGAAAAAAGTTGGAAGCCCCTGATGCATTCGATAATTTAAAATACGGCCAAGCACTTCATCCCGCATCCAGCTCGTCATCGATTCACTTCCAATATCATCTAGCATCAAGACATCGATTTGCTTTAATTGTTCAATTTTATCATATCCACTATTATTGTCACTATTAAATCCTGATTTAATTTCAGCAACCAATTCAGGAAAGTAAACTAAGCCACAAACAATTCCACGTTGAGATAAGATATTTGCAATGGCGCTTAACATATATGTTTTCCCTGTGCCAAAAGGCCCATATAAATAAAGACCGCGACCTTTTTTATTTGTCATGTATTCATTAATAAATAAAGTTGCTTTTTCATAAAACTCGACACGCTCAGGATCCATGATAAATCGTTCAAAATTCGCATTTACAATATCACCCGGCATATGAAAACTTTTAATATTCGCTAAATGTTTTTGATTTAACTCATAATGACAAGGCGTATATGCAATCTTAAGTTGCTTATACCTTGGTTCAAGTTCTGGTCGATGTCCTTTAACGGGTTGCTTACAATAATCTAATCCTAGACAACCCTCACATTTGGATTTATTTCGTGAATACTCATCTAAATCGGATATAAAGCTCGACAGACGTGACATATCCACCTCAGACTCATGACATTTTAATGCCTGTGCAATCTCTGGTTCATTTAATAACTCTTGATATGCCTGCTCAGCTCCAAACGTTTTCGGTATTAAATCACCTAATCGTTTCATCTAATTCACCCTTTCCCATTTAGAATCTGACTCTGTAATTGTTTCATGCGTTCAATCTTTTGTAAATCTTCTTCACTCAATGTTTTTTTATTCGATTCTTGCGTTTGCGGTGCTTTCAGCCAATCAGGAACTTGCTCTTGACGAACTACTCTCGCTGATTTTTGATAAGATGGTTTACTTGCTGCTGGAATCGTTTTTTCATTTTCACGTTTTTGCTTCGCTTTAAGCGTTGACTTAACTTGAGCAATTGCTTTTTCAGTATTATCAATCTCTTTACGCTGCCATTCACCCGCAATTTTTTCAACCAATTGCTTTGGCAATCGCCCATCTGAAATATTTAACACATAATCAATCAACACATTCACAACACCGGATGGCATTTGTTGATCCACCACTAACCACTCAACTAATTGACGATCGGCTGGAACAGGTTCTTTTTGATGTTGCTTAAACTTCAAGAAACTAAGTGGATGTTGTGACAGATGAATCAATAATTGTTTTTCCTTTGCACTTGCCGCATTCGCTTCACTAATCATGGTCTCTTGATTAACCTGCGAAACTTCCACCACCTCGATTGGCTTTCCTTTATTTAGAAATTGAAAATATTGTTTCGCTTGTTTTCTAAATACCTCTAAGTTGACGAAGCCATCACTATCTAAAGCATCAAAAATAAGACGAGCTAATTCACTTTCATCTAATTTATATAAAAAGGCAATCTTATTAATTTGATCGAGAAGTTTATCCGATAAAATTTGATCATCGAGTCCAAACTGCTTGAGTAAAGCAAATAGTAACTCTTCATTAAAGGCTTTCTCTAGCTCTACTCCCTCACGCTTCATCTCACTAACCGGCAGTGGACTAGCTTGTAGGGTTTGAGAGTTACGAAGTAACACCGTCGTATCAAATACTTCATTAAATGGTTTTGAGACATTTTTTCCTTCTGCTTTAAAAGCATCTTCAATAAAAAATTGCTTTAATGCTTGATAATCTACATTCCCAACTTTTAAATTTAAAAAGACATTAATAATTCCATCGCTAAAAAAGGCACGAGCTTTCATCGGTCTTTTTAAAACATACGTTATATGATGAGATTCTTCGGTGATATACACAGAAACTAATCCAACGGCTTCTAATTTATAACGCCACTCTAAAAACTCCTCAATATTCGTATTGAGTAACTGTAATAACAAATGATGCGTTAAAGATTGTTCCTGTTTTTTTAGTGCTAACGTATCTAAAGTCGTAAATAAACTCACGGCTTGCGGACCAATAATGGGTTGATACAGCAACGTCAAAACTTGTATTTCTTCCGAAGTCATCATTTGAATGGGACTTAAGTCGAATGTTGTATTCGGTTTAAGAGATACTCCCATTATTCAAACACTCCTTCTTTTAAAATGTTAAATCCCTATTAAAAATAGGGATTAATCAATCTATTATCGGTTTAAAGCTAATCCTTTAAACATAATTTTTTTATCTAATTCTTTATAGAATTCTTGAATCAGTTTTTTACCTTTTCCAAATGTAATGAGACCAGGCGTATTAATCGTAAAATCAACCGCTGATTCAATCGGCGTAATTTTAACAATCGTCACAATCACTTCAGCATCTTTACGCTTAAGCATTAATTCTTGACGATCATCATCTTCAAATTTTACCTCAAAGTTTAATGATTTAGCAACCTCAATAATCGCTGCTTTCGTTGGTTGATACTTTGCTTTATAGTAATGAGTCATTAACGCCTCATCCGTCGTTTTTTCACCTGATTCGTAGTGTGTTTTAAATAAGTCCATAAATCCCATTTCTAGTTCCTCCCTTAATTCCTATACTTTTCCACTATATTAATTATGACTATGTTTAAGACAGCAGCATAACTGATGATACAGTGTCTCAAACTGAGTTCGTAACTCACTGACTTTACCTTCGTTAACTAAAACGAAGTTCGCAAGATCACGTTTTTTATCCAGTGACATCTGAGAATTAATCTTGGCGAGCGCATAGGCCTCCTCGATTTGGTCTCTTGCCATCAGTCGTTTAATTTGCGTTTCCTGACTGACATAAACGACAATCGTCACATCCGTCAGTGATTCAAACTCAAACTCATATAAAAGTGGCATATCGAGAACCACCATCGATTCATTAGCTTTTTTCGCGAGTTCAATCCCTTCTACTAACTTTTCACGGATTAAGGGTTTCATAATTTCATCTAATTTTGCTTTTGCAGCCTTATCTTGAAAAATTAAACGCCCTAGCCCCCCGCGGTCTAGGTTCCCATCCGCTAAAATAATATCCTGTCCAAATACATCTGCTAATCTTTTTAGAAGTACCGTATTTGGTTGTTGCATCTGTCTGACAATTAAATCAGCATCTAAAACCGTCACACCCTTGTCTAAAAACAACTGAGTGACCGTACTTTTTCCTGATGAAATTCCACCCGTTAATCCAACTACTAACATGGATACAATCCCCCTTAAGACTTAATTATTTGGCATGTTGGACAAAAGTAAGTTCCACGTCCACCAACCTTAATTTTCTCAATAGGGGTTTCACAGATTTTACACACTTCACCCAATCGTTGATGAACTAACAACTCTTCTTGAAACGTTCCTGATACACCATGTGTGGATGTAAAGGTTCGAATGGTTGTCCCACCTAATGAGATGGCTTTTGCTAACACCTCTACTGTATATTTTACCACATTTTCAATCTCGTTGTCGGATAATTCATAGCTTGGGGTTAAAGGATGAATCTTTGCCCTAAATAACACCTCATCTACATAAATATTACCCAGTCCACAAACTACACTTTGATCTAGTAATAATGACTTAATCGGTTTCTTTTTCCCTTTTATTTTTCCTTTAACATACGCTGGGGTAAACTCATCTGAAAAAGGTTCCACCCCAAGCACTTTAAAAGCAGAGGTTTCTTCTAAATCTTGACCTTTTTCATATAAATGAAACGTCCCAAATTTACGCGTATCTTGATAAAGTAACTGACGTCCATTATCGAGTTTAAAGATAGCATGAATGTGCTTGTTTAATTCAAAATCATCTGCCTCATAAAAGTACTTACCTTCCATACGAAGATGCGAAAGGAGTTGATAATCTTGAAAATGAAAAACTAAATACTTTCCGCGACGACTAATCTCTTCTATCACTTGATTCGTTAGCTTTTCTTTAAAAACATCTGCACTCATATTTTTAACCATCGGTTCGTATCGTAACTCAATCTCTTTTATTCTTAAGCCTTTAATCTGGCTATTTAACACATTTTTAACTGTTTCAACTTCTGGTAATTCTGGCATAGCAATTAGTCCATCCTTTTTCATGTCATTTTCATGTTGTTTACTTCACAATGGATTGGTAAATCTCAAACATCATGATTAACAAGTCACGCTCAAGCGTTGAAATCGGTGCTTGATAATCTAAGTATTTGCCTTTAAAAACAATCTCTAAATCCGATGTCTGTAAAATCAATTGTTGCACCTGCTCGACTTCCTCTTGACTTAATTCAATCGTAATCCATTCGATAACTTCATCTTCAATCCAAACTTGACGCTTTTCAGACGGATCCATTTCAAACGAAACGATTGCCTCTCCATTTTGACGAAGCTCAATCAAATCAAAATCATTCATCGTCTGACCATAATATCCAAATACAACAGGCATCGTCGCACTTGTAATATCACTATTTGCCACGATATAAGGCATCACATTAATATTTTGTTCAACCATTGACTTATCTACACCCTCAGCCGTTCCTTTTTTTATATTTGTAAAAGCATAAGTGGCTAAGTTAACGGGATTAAAAGCGGTCGATGATTGAAGTGCCAGCTGATTATAGGTAATCACTTGCTGATTACTTTCTGTATTCACTAAGACTTGAATTTTCCCCGCATATTTACCGAGTGCCTTATCTCGTCGTTGAGCTCGCTGAAGTGTTACTTCAGATAACTTCAAATGAAGTGTCTCTTCATAACTACTTCCTAAATACGGCTCAATCTCTTGTAAAAAGTTAATAACAAATCCCAGTTGATTATTCTCAATCAATTCCTCGATTTCCTTCATGACCTCTAAATAAAACTCCGATTGATAATACCATCTTAGCGACGTGATACCCTCGTCATTTTCATTATCAATCAAATAATTCAATCGTTTAATTGCCTCAACATAATTTTTTTGTTCATAAAATTCATTTGCTTCCATCAAATATTGTTCTTTAATCAATTGAACACATTGCATGATTCTACCTTTAGCCAATTCATAATAAGACTGATCATTAAACATCACTTGACCATAAGCTTCAATCGCCTCTTCAATGAATCCCTGTTGTTGCAAATTCACACCTTTAATATAAGCTCTTTGTGATTGATAATACTTCGATACTTCATCAATTGTTTCAATTACTTTAGAACTCGAGAAAAATAACGGTTCAATAATTTGCTCATACTGCAAATACTCTTCGTACTCAATTTTTCGAAGCATATATAAATTCGCATAATATTGATAACGACTAATCAAAGAATCTCCTAAATCCTTTTTAATTCGTTGTCCATAGTCACTATCTAAATTAATAAATCGCTGATAAACCGAAGTCACATCATCTGGCGATACTTCATCATAAATATAATTAACTAAGATATTCAACTGTTTTTCATACAGGATAACATGTCGATTATAAATCATGGCCCCCCATATAATCAATGCTACAACCATAACAATAACAATTTTTAATGAAAAGAACCAATAATTTTTTAACTGCTTTAATACCCCCATAACGTCCACCCCAACGAAACTTGCTTTTATTACCATTTTAACACAGAAAGCGCCTATCACCTATCATTTATTCGAATTTTTCACAAAGAAAAACGCTGACTAAAAAAAGATTTTCACAACCTCTAACGCCTAAAAGAAACTCAATTTTAAGGCGCTAAAGAAATATCTCCATCATCAACTATCACGCTTCCCTAAATGAGTAAAATAGATTAAAATAAATCTACTATCAAAAACGGGGGGATTTTATGATTCGCAAGGCTTCTTTAAATGACTACAATCAAATCTCAAAACTAGTTTCAGAAGTTCATCAACTTCACGTCCTAAATCGACCAGATGTCTATTTGGATCTAAAACAACTATTTTCATACGATTCTTTTCTTCAGTTACTTGAAGAACCAACCTCAAATCTTTTCGTCATCGAAAATTCTAATCAAAACCTCATCGGATACGGTATCATCAACCTCCTTAAAACACGTTCACTCACCATCATGAAGCCATCAACAATCGCCTACATTGATGATTTTTGTATCTCATCTTCTTACCAACATCAAGGCTATGGTGCACAACTTTTTGATTACTTAAAAGAATATGCCAAAGAACAAGGTGCTACCTCTTTACAACTGACGGTTTGGGAGTTTAATGAACCAGCTATAGCTTTTTATGAAAAAATGGGCATGAGTACGAGAAACAGACGATTAGAATTGCCGTTAAAATAAGTAAAAAGGAGAACGAAAACTTCTGTTTTCATTCTCCTTTTTTTTAGATTAATTCTTCTAACATATCAAGTAATTCATTGAAGCGTTCAATCGTTGCCTCTAATGGCATTGAGGTCGTCATGTCAACCCCTGCATTTTTTAGAGTATCGATTGGATATAAAGAACCACCTGCTTTTAGGAATCCTTTATATTTCTCAACGGCTGCTTCCCCGTTTTCTAAAATCGATTTAGCGAAAGCCGATGCCGCCGCGTACCCTGTGGCATATTGGTAAACATAGAAATCACTGTAGAAGTGAGGAATTCGTTCCCACTCCGACTTAATCTCTTCGTCTACAATCATCTCAGGTCCGAAATATTTTTTATTTAAATCATACCAGATGTTATCGAAGTCGTCTGACGTTAACGCACCACCATTTTCTAACGTTTCATGCGTGATTAACTCAAACTCTGCAAACATTAATTGGCGATACACCGTTGCTCTAATTTGTTCAAGCTCCTGATTAATCAGATACAATTTTTTATTTTTGTCCTGTTCTTTATTAATGAGGTCATTGATTAGAAGAATCTCATTCGTGGTAGATGCCACTTCCGCACAGAACAGGGTGTAGTTTCCGTAAACGTATGGTTGTTCTTTTCTTGTATAGTAAGAATGAATCGAATGTCCCATTTCATGAGCCAGTGTTGAAACATCATTTAACTCATAGTTATAATTTAATAACACATAAGGCATCGTGTCATAGCTTCCCCATGAGTAAGCCCCACTTTTTTTACCTTTATTTTCGTAAACGTCAACCCATCCGTCTTTGATTCCTTCATCAAAGATGTCTAAATATTCTTGACCCAGTGGTTTTAATCCTTCTTTCACCATTTCAATAGCATCGCTATACTCGATATGTTGTTTTGGGATATCGATGACAGACACATATAAATCGTACATATGAATTTCATCTAATCCTAATAACTTTTTCTTTAAACCAACATAGCGGTGAAGAGATTTTAAGTTGTTATTGATGGTTTGAATCGCATTTTTATAAACTTCAACTGGAATATCATTTGGTTTTAATGAAGCTTCTAATGAAGACGCATATTTTCTTGTTTTCGCATAGAAAATAAATGTTTTTAATGAGCTTGTTAAGCTTGTTGCAATGGTATTTTCATATTTTTTATACGTGTTAAATAATAATTTGAACGCATCTTCTCTGACACGACGATCTTTACTTTTGATTAACGAACTGTAGTTTCCTTCTGTTAATTCAATGTCCTGACCCTTTTCACCTTTAATCGTTCCAAACGTCATATCCGCATTCGTTAGCATCGTATAAATACTTTCAGAAGCCCCTAAACAATCAGATGCTGATGCTAATAATTCTTCCATTTCTTTAGATAGAATATGTGGTTTTTCTTTTAATAACACTTTGAAGAACGTGTCATACACTTTTAATTCGTCATCGCTTTCTAACATCTTTTCAATTGTTCCATCTTCAAGCGATAAAATCTCCGGCGTAAAGAACGCATTGTAACTTGAAAACTGTGCCATAAACGGATCGATTTTATTCACTAATGTTTGAAACTCTGAGTTTGAGGTATCTTCATGACTCTTCATATGCGCGAACACATATAACTTTTCTAATACACGTGATAACTCTTCTTCTACCTTTAAGTATTCCTTTAAATCAGTGATATTTCCAAGACGTCCTTGGAATTCTTTTAATTTCGGCGCTTTTTCTTTTACTGCTTGAAAATCTTTTTCCCAAGCCTCTGTACTTGCATAAACTTTGTCAATTTTCCACTTCGATTCTTCTTCAATTTCATTTCGTGATTTTAAACCCATTGTCTGACTCATAAATGTCTCCTTTTTATCAATATCAATTCATCATACTTTCATTTTACTACATTTAACCACTGATAATTCATCATCCGGTTATTTTTTTATGCGGTGACTGTCTCAGGGAATCGAAGCAAGTATCCATTTTACTAAGAGGGGATAACCCTCTAAATTCTTAAATATCATGCTTCTCTAAACGTGAAATTAATTCCTCGTCCGTAACCTAATTTAAATCACTACACATCCAAAGAAAAAGTTTAGATTGTTGAATATTTGAGATAGATTGTTCAGGGACTAAAAACTTCATTCTATAACCTACCTAAACAATCATAGGTTAACTTTTTTAATAATCCCTCCTTTGATAATCCCGCTTCTGTCATCGCATGGATATCATAGATTTTAAAATTTGATAGCATTGATGACCAATGCTTTACCTCGTATGAGCCCCTTTTTTATCTCTCATAAAAAATAGTAAGTCAATTAACGATGGCTGATACGGAATAAAAATTTCTTCCTGAATCATCTTTAAGATTTCATCCCTTGACGCCCATTTAACGCTCTGAACTTCCTCGTATTGCAGTTTTAGTGCATCAATTTCTAAATCTTGTTGAATCAAATAAAAATCATCAAATCCATCATCAAAATTAATCGTTAGAGCAGGTCTAATCCCATCAAGTGATAACCGATATCCAATCTCTTCATAAACTTCACGTTCTGCTGCTGATTGACTCGTATCAGCAGAAATAGCACTGCCCCCAACTGTCACATCCCACCTATTTGACCAACCACTTTTAAAAGGCTGTCTTTGTTGAATCAACATTTCACCTTGAGAATTAAAAATACAGACATGGACGACTAATCGATAAAGTCCTGGAATGATTTTTTCACCTCTGATCATCGTTTTATCCGTTTTAATTCTATCTTGCGTATATAAATCCCAAATCTCTATAATCACCATCTCCTTTTAAGAACCAATGTCTCTTGACCCTCTACTGTATAATAAATCTTCGATAGATATGCTCATCATAATATAGATTGGGATTTTATTCCATTAAAAAATAACCTTCGCTGCTCACAATCTTATCTCATCTCTCTCAATACAACGATATCGTTTTAGATAAAATATAACCCCTATCCTTTATTCCTTAGATATTAATTTACTATGAACGATTGTACGAGCATTTTCAAACTCATAACTACAAGTATACAGCGTCATAATCTGATCATTCGCGTTTAATTCAATCTGTTTTTGATATAACGATCGATCTTTTATATAGTTTAGATACGCTTGTTTATCTTTTTCATCTTCAAAATGAATTTTCAGATAATCCCCATGATAAAAATCTGCTACATAGGCCGAAAAAACTTCATAAATATAGGTCATCCCTTTATATTCAACTCTAATCAGGTTATTTTCATTAAAAAAATCTTCCTTTTTAAAATTAGCGACTTCTCCAAACATTGATTTATTTTTCATATCATGACCATATAGAATAATACTGTGATCTTCTTCAAATTTATTTCGATAATCCATAAATATACTACCGGAAGCTAGATAATTTTTATTAAAATCATGTTTTAGATAATATTGATTATCTTGACTCTGAACCACCGGGTAATCAATATTAGTGTTGTCGACGTGTAACCAAAATCTATAGTCCGAATTGATAGAAGAAAGTTTATCATATTTATCATCTACAATCGACTGATCTACTTCTTTATTCTCTTCATTAGCTTCAGTCTCTTCAATAGGGGGCGTATCTGTCGTCGCTTTAGTCATTTCTCTAATATTTTCATATACATTATCTGCTTTTTTGTACGCCGTTAATTTAATTAAAATAGCAGAAGAAGAGAAGCATAACATCCAAATCAGAATTAACTTAACAACTACCCTTATATTTTTTTTCAAAACAATCCCCCCCTCCTTTTACATTTACTATAAATAATAGACATTTTATGAATTCTATATATTAAATTATCAATGAATGATGACTACATTATGCATTTTATAACAGGATTGTTAAGGAAGTTATTTATGAACAATGTTAAAAATTATCGAAAAAAAGTAATAACTTTTAGTATGTAGGTAAATATAGTTGAGTAAATAAGATTTATTTAAAACACAATAAAATCACAACTATTAGAGAAGGAGAAACGTAAAAAAATGAAAAAATACTTATTAACAAATTTTCTAACTATCTTGACAGTGTTCATGATATCGACCATGATAGTATTTGCAAATGGATCGGTAGAGGGAAATATGACAAGCTCAGAATTTTTAGCTAAAAGTAATTCCCAAGGGGACATTACTTTAAGTGATAATGTGGCACTTTCTGATGCATTAAAAATAAATGGAACTAATTATACGATTAATTTAAATGGCCATACTTTAACTCTCACAAAAGATTCAAATTATTTGACTAATGGCGCAAATGTAACCTTTAAAAATGGAACAATGATTCTAGATAAAATCAAAGGTCATGCAGATTGTATCTTAGGAGTAGGTGATTATGGAAGCAGTGCTAACTTAACACTCAATCAAGTAACGCTACAGGCAAGTAACTATACTTCACCCTATGCTTTAATTTATGTCTACAATGACAGTACCTTAAATATCGAAAACAATTCTGTTTTAAATGCCAAAAATGAAAAAAGTTTATCAGGAGGAGTGATAAAAACGAATGCCGGAAAAAATGGAAAAATTAACATCACTGACTCTACTTTAAACTTTCAAAATACTGCACGTGGATTTTTAGATGGAACAATCAATATAAAAGATTCTACTGTCAACATGAAGGGGTTAAGCAATGGGATCAATACAACGGCTGAAGGGCTAGATTTAACCATCGACCATTCCAAACTTACAATTACCGAAAGCCTAGGACGTGCTTTAACAGTTGATGGAACAAACATAAATATTAAGAATAATTCTGTCGTTGATTTGAGCCATTCCGTTGAAGGCGACATCAGATTTAAAAATTCAGGAAAAATTCAAGTCGATCAGTCTTCTGAATTAAACTTTAAAACCGTTAAACTTGATGATCGAGGGATGGATTTAGGAAACTTAATCGCATCAGAAAAATATGACTATCAATTAGATGATCAAGGAAATGTGATCAAAATAGAAAAACCAATCACTCCAGAAACAGATATGCCTGATACAGGAGATGAGACTAATCTATCTCTTATGATTGGAATGGCCCTCATCTCTACTATCGGTCTATTATATTTCAAAAAAACGACACCTAAAAAAACAGTAGCTAAATAATAATATTCATCAAAAAAGGCGAGAAAAGATTTCATCTTCTCGCCTTTTTATTGATCCTACTTTATATTACTTTTATCTTCAATAGATGATTTCCTTTCACATCTATAAAAAACCTCTCTAAATAATTGAACCTCATGCTTCATTATATATTCCAGATTCCCATTATAGATCCCCCCTAGAAATACGTATTAATCTTGATATATAAACACCTAACCCTTCTTTAAATAAGAGTATTATCCTAACATTTATTGAAATATTTTCACATCATTAATTTCCGTTGAATCTAATCCTGAAAATTTCTCTAACGTCAGCATCACTTATAAATATCCTTTTTCTTTTAATAACATAAAAGTGTTGCGGTAAATATAGTCACTATATATATCTTCTTCGCAGCTTCCTTCCTAATTTTCTAATATTTTATTCTGTTCTTAAAGCAGTTACTGGATCTTTCCTTGCTGCTTTTTTGGCAGGGATGAACCCCCCCATTAAAGTTAGTATGATACTTAAAGCAATAAGAAGAAGTGCACTACTAAAAGGTAATGAGGCATTAACAGTATCTGTACCCGTTAAAGTGTGAATGATAGAATTTGCTGGTATTAGAAGTAACAGCGTAATTCCAATTCCAATTGTTCCTGAACATATACCGATTATAAATGTTTCTGCATTAAACACTTGAGAAATATTATGTTTTGAGGCCCCAATTGCACGAAGTATTCCGATTTCTTTAGTACGTTCCATAACTGAAATATAAGTGATAATTCCAATCATTATTGAAGATACTATTAAGGAAACTGCAACGAAAGCAATTAATACATATGAAATTACATTTATAATTGTTGTTACAGAAGACATTAAAAGTCCTACATAATCTGTATAAGTAATTTGACTTTCCTCATCAACCAATTCGTTGTATTTCCCAATATAATCAGCTATAACATCTTTGTCCTCAAAACTATCACAATATATGTTGATACTAGATGGTGCATCTAAACTTACAACACCAAAAGTTTTCATATTATCATCATAAGTTCCAGTAGATATATAATGATCATAAATCGAAAGAAGTGCCTCATCATCTAAATTTTCATCTAGTGCCGCTGCAAGTTGTGTTTCATTCATTGACATCATTTGAGATGTTGCAGTTGGATTATCTGAATAAGTGTATTGTAAAATCTGTTTAGCAAGATTAGCTTTTTCACTAACTCCTAAATGATCGATATAAGTTTTTGCATCTTTGACTTTATCTACATCATCACTAGGCGAAAATTCCATACCATTTAATACATTTAGATTCTTACTAGCTTCCTGTCCTTTTACAACCTCACTGTTATTTGTATAATCAATGATATAATCTGTTAATGCTTTTGTATAACCTACAGTATTGCTAATTAAAACAGTTTCTGTATCTTCTTTAGGACGAATAATACCTACCACTTTTAACTCAACTGCATCTTCAAGTAGATTTTTTATCTCTGAGTTATCGTCTCCAATATAATCGAAAGTACCATTATCATTTTCTACATATAAATCACAACTAGGGATCATATAAAATGTTTGAGCTATAATATCTTCATAACTTAGTTTTTGTGTATCTAAAGTAACTGTTTCTCCGTCTTCTATCTTCGATATTAATTCATTATATTCAGAAGAAGGAAGAAGTCCAAGTTTATAAAGAGTTGTGGCAGAAATCTCATTATTATGGTTAAGCACTATAACAAGCTCATTGTATTTGCTCGGCCATGAACCATATAAAACATCATAGCTATCTGTAATAGTTGAACTGATTAACTCATCTTCAGTACCTGGTAATAACTCTTCAAAATGATTAGAACTACTTGAACTCATAGCTGCCATCATTGGAGAGCTGACTGAAGCAGAAGATTGACTCCCCTCTAATGTACTACCATCTGTATTTACAAGAGTATCCTCTGAGTCATAAGTATATACATCGAATTTTGTATCGTAAGAATACACAATTCCGTTTTCACCAATATACTGGTGAATTTCATTTTCTGTATCATCTAAGTACTTTTTAAATTCTGTTAGATTATTTTCGGTAATACTTGTCGTCATCTTAGATGCCATTTCAAGTTCTGTACCATTTGAATAAACTGCATCTAAATCATGGTCAACCTCACCGCTTTTCAGTTTCTTCATATTCTCTTGTCCTGATGACATAATGCTACTTAAATCTATAGACTGAGATTGAATGGATATAGGATAAGAAGACATTGTACTTTTTTGAATATCAGAAATATAAGTATTAACTCCATTAGAAATCGATAGAATTAATGCAATCCCTATAATTCCAATAGAGCCCGCAAAAGCTGTTAATAATGTTCTTCCTTTTTTACTTTTTAAATTATTGAAAGACAATGAAAGCGATGTCGAAAATGACATTGAAGATTTACCCATATTTTCATGTCTTGCTTGCCCAAGTTGTGAAGCATCTACCTGATATGGATTAGAGTCATCTATAATTTTTCCATCACGCACTTTTACGATACGAGTAGCATACTCTTCTGCAAGCTCAGGATTATGTGTAACCATAACAACCAGTCTATCTTTTGCTACTTCTTTTAGAAGTTCCATCACTTGAACACTAGTTTCAGAATCAAGTGCACCCGTAGGTTCATCAGCAAGTAAAATATCTGGGTCATTAATTAATGCACGAGCTATAGCCACACGCTGCATTTGTCCACCAGACATTTGATTAGGTTTTTTATGAAGTTGATTACCTAATCCAACTTTTTCTAAAGCTTCTATTGCACGTTTTTTACGTTCTGACTTTGAAACCCCAGAAATAGTAAGTGCAAGTTCAACATTTGAAAGTACCGTCTGATGAGGTATTAAGTTATAGCTTTGAAACACAAAGCCGATTGTATGGTTTCTATAAGAATCCCAATCTCTATCTGTATATCTTTTAGTCGAAATTCCATTAATAATTAGGTCACCGCTATCATAATGATCTAGACCACCAATGATATTAAGTAAGGTAGTTTTCCCCGAACCACTAGGTCCAAGAATAGCAACAAGCTCATTGTCACGAAGATTTAAACTTACGTCATTAAGAGCTGTTTGCACTAAATCTCCAGTTATGTACTTTTTATGGATTTTTTCAATTTGAAGCATCTTTATTCTCCCCCTTTGTTTCCTTGTCATCATATTTTACAATGCTTTTATAAACTGAATGTTAATTTTAGGAATTTATTTATGCTTTTTTTCTAATACATTTAAATTTTCACTTAATCTTTTGAAATATAATAATTTGGATATAGATAAACAACACATTGCTTTAATTATATTAGATGTGATGATGCCTAAAATGGATGGCTATGAATTTACTATGAATTTACAGAGTATCTACGTAACTGTCAGAATAATATAGTGATTCTAATATTTACAGCTAAACAATTACTCGAAGAAACATGTAAAGGATTCCTAGTAGATACCTATGATTATATGGTGAAATCTGTTAACAAAGAGGAGATACTTCTTCGTATGAGAGCACTTTTGTGTCATTCTCAGATTATCAATAAACACAAGTTACATATTGGAAAATCACTTTAGATTAGAATGCGTTAACTATTTCACGATAAGGAATTAGTTATAAAGTAGTATTAAAATATGAATAAAGTAAAAAAAGTATTAAAAGATATGCGACTTTCTTTGATGTTTTCAGTTATTTAGAGATAATAGGTATTTCGAATTTCTTTCGGACGTGGATACTAACCGCTCCCTCCATCTCCACCCTAACTTATAAAAAAACTTCTCTACACCAGAAATCAATTCTGAAATTAAAGAAGTTTTTTTATTTTATATCATAAACCAATGTCTAACACTTAGTAACACAGATTTAACTATTATTCATCTTTTTATAGGAAACGAATTACAAATCTTATAAATGATTCATAACTAAAAGTCTAAGTCATAGTACTTTGTGATTTAAACACGTGAACCTCACACCCCACAGACTCAGTAACTGGACCTCAGTTGAGTTTCGAAGACCAAATGCTCGCCCTACTAGCGATAGAAAACCACGAGCTACGCTACGTGGTGTAGGGAAACCATAAAGTTTCGTCTACACTACTCCTAAAAAGCAGAGGAGTGAGGTAGACGTCAACTCACTATACTTCATACCCTACAGTCACAGTAACTGGAATACAATCTATCTTCGATAACCTGACTCTTGAGAGCAAATACATAAGATTCTCTAGATTTCTTTTAGAAATCAGTTCATCTAAAAAATCGGGAGCATCCCATGTTTCAAAAAAAGAAACACAGGCTACTCCCTTGCATTTTAGAATATCTAGTTGAACTTCTAGTGAAACTTTAGATATTCTTATCCCTTTAGGGGTTTTCAAGAGTCAAAGCGGTTATCTCAGCCTTTTAGATATTCTCGCTGAAGTATGAAGCGTTAGACTATCTTATCCTGGGTATTTAATCTTTCTAATCTCGAAAATTCGAGATTTAGAAAGATTTTACTCAGGGTTACTTCGCGTCGTACCATGTTGGTCCGTATGAGTAGTCTGCTTTTAATGGCACCTGAAGCTTTACAACGTCTTCCATTGTTTTGGTTACAAGTTCGATCATTAAATCTAACTCTTCTTGTGGAACTTCGAAGATTAATTCATCGTGCACTTGAAGTAATAAACGAGATTTAACTTGTTTTTCTTTCATGGCATTTGCGACGTCAATCATGGCTTTTTTGATAATATCGGCTGCTGTTCCCTGGATTGGTGCATTCATTGCAGTACGTTCTCCAAACTGACGAAGTGCATAATTTTTCTGACTTAATTCAGGGATATAACGACGACGATTAAATAAAGTCGTTGCATAACCATGGAATTTTGCATCTTTCACGGTATCTTCCATATACTGATTGATTCCTGAATAAGTCTCTAAGTAATGATCAATATATTTTTTCGCTTCTTTTTGCGTAATATTTAAATTTTCAGATAATCCGAAGGCACTCATTCCATAAATAATTCCGAAATTAATTGCCTTAGCTGAACGTCGTAAGTCTGATGTCATTTCTTCCTCAGATACTTTGAACACATCCATTGCTGTTTTTTTATGAATATCTTCACCTTCTTTAAAGGCTTCGATTAATGACTCCGTATTTGAAATATGAGCTAAAATACGAAGTTCGATTTGTGAGTAGTCCGCTCCTAAAATAACCCAACCTTCTTCACTTGGGACAAAGGCCTTACGAATTAAACGCCCTTCTTCTAAGCGAATCGGAATATTTTGTAGGTTGGGTTCAATCGATGATAAACGTCCTGTTTGAGTTAAAGCTTGATTAAAAATCGTATGAACTTTTCCATCACTGTAGCATGCTTTCTTTAAACCCTCGATGTAAGTTGAATAAAGTTTGGTTAACGTACGGTACTCCATAATCGATTTAATGATTGGATGGGCATCACTTAATTTCTCTAATACATCGGCATTTGTTGAATATCCTGTTTTCGTTTTCTTAATAACTGGTAAGGATAATTTATCAAATAAAACCTCTCCTAATTGCTTAGGTGAGTTAATGTTAAATGACATTCCAGCATGTTCATAAATCTCATTTTCAAGCGCCGTGATGCGTCCTTTTAAATCTTGCCCCATCTCATCAAGTGTCTTTAAATCCAGAGCCATTCCGTTAAATTCCATCTCAGCCAACACATCTGCCAGTGGCATTTCCATCTCTTCATATAACGTTAACTGATCTTGTTCTTTCAACTGTTCAAGCGCCGTCTCCTTTAACTTCAAAACGGCAGTCGCAATATCAATCGAGTGACGGGCAATTTGACTCTCTTCTGCAATAGCACGCTTAGCCCCTTTACCATAAACCTCTTCATCGTACAACACATCATCGTAGTCATAACTCATCGCCACTTTTTTAAACTCATTGCTGACATTCGTCGGATTAATAATATACGTTGCGAGTAATAAATCAAATGCCACCCCACGTAAATCAAATCCTTGCCACATCAGGGCAACTCGTGAACGTTTTAAATCAAAGATATCTTTTGCAATCTTTTCATCTGCTAAGAATGTCATAAAGGCCTCAGACTGCTTCGCTAATTCAAATGGGACATAATAAGACTCTTCATCATTTACAACCGCAATCCCTAAAATATTAGCATGATGATAGTTCTCTTCAAAAATCTCAACATGAATCGCACTATGCTTAAAGATTTTAGTGTTTAATTCTTCTAAACTTCCGATGATTGCAACAGGAGCTTTAGGTGTTTCATCCTTCACCTCTTGCAGTTTCATTTTTTTTAGGAAAGCATTAAACTCCATTTCTTTAAACAATTCAATTAAACCCGCTACGTCAGGTCCTTGATATAATAAATCATCAAAAGTCACAGAAAGCGGCACATCCGTATGAATGGTCGCCATTCGTTTGCAAAGCAAAGCTTGCTCAACATTCGCCTCTACTTTCTCTTTCATCTTCCCTTTTAAAGAAGCCGTATTAGCAACTAAATTTTCAACTGTTTGATACTCTTTTAATAATTTAATTGCTGTCTTTTCCCCAACACCTGGGATTCCTGGTAAATTATCTGATGGATCGCCCATTAAACCTTTTAAGTCAACAATTTGGCTTGGTGATAATTCATATTTTTCAAACACCGCTTCTGGTGTAAACGACTCAATATCGGTTACCCCTTTTCTTGTAATATGAACCGTCGTTTTCTCATCCGCCATTTGAAGTAAATCTTTATCTCCTGTGATAATATGAATTTTTTCAAAATCGGCTTTCTCTCCAAGACGAGCCAATGTTCCAATAATATCATCTGCTTCATAAGTTGGTAGCTCTAATCGCTTGACACCTAGTAAATCAAGATACTTCTTAATTAAATTAATTTGAGAACGCATCTCATCTGGCATCGGCTTACGACCATCTTTATACGTTTCTAAAAATTCATGACGAAATGTCGTTTTACCTGCATCAAACGCCACTAGCATATGCGTATGATGATAATCATCCATCACTTTATTCATCATATTAACGAATCCATAAAGAGCATTCGTAAAAATCCCCTGACTCGTCTTCATTAAATTCCCGCTATATGCCGTTGCATAATATGCGCGATACATTAAACTATTTCCATCAATTAAAACTAATGTGTTCATGCTAATCAACCCTTATCTTTGGCATATTTGAACGCCTAATTAACTATACTTTAATATTATTTTAACACAATTTATAAACTGATACATATTTAAAACATACTTTTAAAAGGATGGTGCTAAAAATGGTCGAAAAAACAACAAAAAACTCACAAAGTCTGTTCCTCTTATTCAATATCACCTTATTATTGACCTTCCCCTTCAAACCTAATCAACCCCTCATCTCGCAACTTATCCAGACGTCTAAATTTATGCTCGATTGGATTCCAATTTTAGGATACCTTAGCTTAATTACCTTCACCTTTATCAAAAAGGACAGTGAATTTTCTGCTACTATTCGAATCCTTTCCTTACTGTTTGCTTTTTACCACCTTATCCACTTACTCTTTTACGTTTAATGCATTTTCCCAAACCGAATTAATCTGTGATATAATAAAATATATTTAGATTTTTTGGTAAAGGATGAGTAAAACGTGAAAAAATTTCCTATCTATGTTTTAACGGTCGCAGGTCTTATCATACTCTTTTTCTTCTACTCGCTTTGTATCTTAAAATTTTCGATCAAAGTGGATGAAACGATTATAAAAAACCCGAATATTCCAACTACCTTTGATGGAATCCGCCTCATTCAATTTGGAGATACACTACTTGAGAATGAAGAAGATTTATCCGTATTTGAAAAAGCAGTGAATGAAATCAACCGTTTAAATCCAGATATCGTGATTTTCACAGGAGGACTGTTTCAAAAGGGAACTATCTCATCAGCTCTAAGTAATGAAGCTTCAAAGTTACTTTCAAACATCCAGAGCCCTTTAGCAAAAGTAGCAGTTCTTGGAGACGATGATTTAGAAAATGAACAGGCCATAACCGACCTTCTAACGAATGCCGGCTTTAGAGTTCTAAAAAACGAATCCTTACCTTTATACAATGGTTCAAGCGAATCTATCACGTTAATCGGTGTTAATTCATTAACCACAACGCCTCCACTTCAAACCCTTCTAGCACAGAACAGCGATGCTAATACCTTTAACATTTTATTACTTCATGAACCGACTCTTGCATCAGTTGTTACCGATTATCCGGTTGAATTACAACTATCTGGCCACTGCCGAGGCATTACGTCAAATGATAAGACTCAACCCAACTATTGTAGTCAATTCTATAACGGCACTTACCGTTTTGCCGATCGTCTAACTTTACATGTTAACCAAGGACTTAACCGCTCTAATGAGGTGGCAGCCCTTTTAAGAAGACCCACCCTTCAATCATTTTTACTCATAAAAGAGCAATAAAAAAATCGACTTTTAAACGAGTCGATTTTTTTATTAGCGAGAACCTAAACTCAACAGTCTGCATACACTAAAATGAGAACTGCATACTGAAGGAGGAGTTAAAGTTGAATCAAAATATGAGATCGTCTTATCATGGCCAAGTTCCATTGACAAATCAAGTCCCCTATCTAGCGACTATGCCAGGTATTGAAAATGATGAACGATGGGGATTTTGGCCATTCATTGGGGGACTTGCTCTCGGGGGATTAGGTGGATTAGTCCTTGGTGGTGGACGTCCATGTTGTGGAGGATACAATTATCCAGTGTACCAACAACCCATGTATTACCCTCAACCTGTTTACTATCCTCAACCTGTTTATTACCAACAACCAAGCTATCCAATGGGATATCAACAACAAATGGTTCAAAACAGCTATTATGGACCTTATTCGGTGACCACAACCCCTAGCCAAGAACCGATGATTGAATCAAATAAATACTATATTTTATAAAAGAAAGACCTTAAACACTTTAATTAATGTTTAAGGTCTTTCTTTTATTTTTCATACAATTTATAGAGTGCCTGCGTTCCTAAATTTTCAAACTCACGATTCGCACATTCTTCATATAAACTTAAGACAAGATTAAGTCCTGGTAAATCAACTGACATTTCAGATGCTTCTGACGTTGCAATTTTCATATCTTTAATAAAATGTTTAATAAAGAATCCAGGATTAAAATCGTCACGAATAATACGAGGGGCCATATTGCTTAATTGCCAACTTGCAGCTGACCCACTTGTAATGGCACTTAAAACTGTCTCTAAATCTAAATTAGCCCCTTTAGAATAAGCTAAAGCTTCAACCATTCCAATCGCAGCTCCAGCAATCGCAATTTGATTGGCCATTTTTGTATGCTGTCCACTGCCTGCTTCTCCCATATAAACAATTACTTTTCCCATCAAATCTAAGATTGGACGAATACTTTGATAAACAGACTCTTCTCCTCCAACCATAATTGTTAACGTTCCATTTTTAGCTCCAACATCTCCACCGGTAACGGGAGCATCTAAACATTGAATCCCTTTTTGCATTCCCGCTTCATAAATTCGCTTTGCAAGTTCTGGTGTTGAGGTTGTCATATCAACTAAGATTGTTCCTTCTTTTGCCGTATCAATTAACCCACCTTCACCTAAATAAACAGCCTCAACATCTGCAGGAACACCAATAATCGTAAAAATTAAATCAGCATGATGCGCAACCATTTGAACATCTTCGCACCAAATAGCACCAGCTTCAACAATTTGATCTGCTTTACTTTTTGTACGATTATAAACATACATCTTATGGCCAGCGTTTAATAAATGAGTCGCCATGGCTTGCCCCATGACACCAATTCCGATAAATCCAATGTTCATTTAAATCCCTCTTTCAATTTCTTAGTCATCTTAATAAATTGATTATAACACAGGCAACAAAAAAGACTAGGAAAACTTCCTAGCCAATTTATCTATTTTTTGAAAATATAATCTAACGTCCCTTTATTTGCGATACTTTCATAATAAGCTGTTTTCGCCGTATAATAAGCCTCAACTGTTGTCATATAGTCTGTATGTAACGTTTGAACTTCACTGAAGGCCACATTTACACTTTGAAAATATTGAACAGCTTCACTTGTTTTCGTGTTATAGAACATTTCTTCAAAGTTTGATAAGGTGTTAACTAATGAAGAAAGTTGTGCTTCTAAAGCCGTTAACTTTGTTGTACGTTCTTTTTGAAGGGATGTCATATCATGACCTAATGTCTGTAAATCTGTTGGTAATTTTTTAATCACTTTTTCAATTTGTTCAAAATTAGTTTTTTCAATGGCTGATGAAATACATGTTGCCACCGATTCATTATATTGTTTTAACATGTTATATTGTGTGTTAAATGACTCAAATAACTCAGTTAAGTCTGCACTTCCATCGTAAGTCTGACCTGCACTAATCAAACTGCTCACCGATGCTTGTAAAGCATTTAAATTATCCTCTAATGTATTTGTATTTTGTTTTTCACAAGTGACAATTTCTTGATCTAAATGTTGATACATTTGAAATACTTGTACTTCAGGAATCTTATAAGTTAAGGCAAAGAAAATTCCTACAGCCGAAATAAGGATTACAATTAAAACTGGTAAAAATGGTCGACGCATTTAGAATTCCCCTTTCCTATAAATCGCTACTTCCAAATAAATTTTTAACAATATGATTATCAGGATTATAAGGTAAGAACTCATATCCTAAATCTAAATAATACTGAATAACAACAGGTAAAACTTGTACGGTAATATCTTTTTCATGGAATAAAATAACCGTATTAGATGGATAGTTCCACAACTTCATATTACTTTCAACATTTTTCATAATACTATCAACTGTTGCTCCCGATTCCCAATCATATGAATCAACGTCCCAATCCCAACATTTTACGCTAATTTCATTTAAAGCAACAACATGTTCATCCGTAAATGTTCCGCCCGTTCCATAAGGAGCACGACATAATTTACTTTCAAACCCACCTGTAATCTCTTTGATTAAGGCTTGTTCTTCCTTCATCTCACCAGCGAAATTAGAAGCGGCATTAGCATCTCCATATAAATAAGCATAATCATGAGTCATTGAATGCATCCCAATGTAATGACCGTCATTAGCCATTCGTTTTAACATGGCCTCCGAGTCAGAGTAATTATCGATAGCTGTCCCTAAAACAAAAAATGTCCCCTTAATTCCATAGCTATCTAAAATGTCTAAAATGGCACTTGTATTGCGTGAAGGTCCATCATCAAATGTTAAATAAGCAAATTTAACTTCTTTATTATGCCAACTTTTAACCGTTTTGATTTCCTCGAAATCTAAATAGGTCGGCTCTACTGTTGCCATACTTAATCCTTTTACTTGTCCTGCAACATTAGCAAAGAAACATCCTGTCATCACTAAAATTGCAATTAACGTTACAAAAACATAAAAACGTGGTTTAACACGTCGACGTCGTCCTCGACTACCATAATTTGAATAATACTGCTGTTTTGCCACTACTCTTTCCTCCATCTATGCTATTTGTTTTAATTATACAATATTAACTTTAAAAAAGCATTCTAAAACCTTGCATAATGTGACAAATTATGCAAGGTAATTTATGGATGACTTCTTTCTTTATTTTTCATTCGATAAGGTACAATTAAAATCTTCACCTTCACAATAGGACATAAATTCATAACCTAAACTGCGATAATATTCAATCACTTGAGGTAATACTTCTAACGTGAATTTTTTTTCATGAAATAACAAGACGACTTCTTTTGCATCCTGATTGCGTTTTTGTTCTGCAACAACTTGTCTAAATATTTGATCGGCACTTGATTTTGACCAATCTAAAGAATCAACATTCCAATCGATACATGTGATTCCTGCTTCTTCTAAAGCAACATAATGTTCTCTTGTTAAATGATTTCTTCCACCATATGGTGGACGACATAATTGACTTGTAAATCCTTCCGTTAAATCATAAACCATTTTTTGATCAGCCAACATTTCCTTAACAAAGTTTTGAGGAGCATTTGGACCATGATATAAACTATCCATATTATGTGTCATGCTATGAAGCCCAATATAATGTCCACGCTCCACCATTTCTGTTAATATCTCTTTGGCATTCGAAAACAGTTCAATATTTTCACCAATCACAAAGAAAATGGCGGGTACATCATATTGATCTAGCACATCTAAAATCTCTAAACTATATCTAGAAGGTCCATCATCAAATGTTAAATAAACGACTTTTTCTGGTTTTTCCTTATTATAAATAAAATCGTCCACTCTATCTTCAACGGTTGCCGCAAATGTATCAAATGACCCCATAAATAGACTACAAAAAGTTATCATCAGGAACATAAAAAATAATCCACTTTTTAAACTGATGGATCCAAAAAATTTAGTTTTTAACACTGATATCATTTTTATCTCAACTCTTTTCCTTTCGAAGTTCTTTATTAGGATGTCGTTTTTTGTCTTAATTATTCTTCAATTTAAATTTCTGCTCTTAGAAAACAAAAAAAATGTGAAGAATAAATTCTTCACATTTTAATTTGGATTATTTTTGAATGTTTTCAACTAATTCAATAACTTCTTCAACTGTTGACATATTTAAAGCTTTTTGAGCTAATTCAGCCATTTCAGCTTTTGATAATTTGCTAATTAATGAACGAGCAGGTAAGATTGAAGTCGCTGACATTGAGAATTCATCTAATC
>OLNJ01000128.1_pt1 | contig 74455 bp, 65 predicted proteins | sample 1672191 | NCBI WGS metagenome assembly OLNJ01 (sample SAMEA3136657, study PRJEB25190) | human gut metagenome | biome: human gut; feature: human-associated habitat; material: faeces | place: Austria | collected 2013
TCAGTAACTGCAAACAGATTTCATTCTTTTTATCCGGGAATGCTGATAATGGAAAGCTGCAGAGAGAATCTCATATCTTCCAATCATTTTCTCAGAGATCATGAACCATGGCCGCCTATGCTGGCATATGATAATGGATTAGAGGATGATTTTGGGTTGATTCATATTCAGGGAAGCAGCAATTCCCTGATTGCTAATCACATTTCAGAGACAATTGAACAGCAATATCTGAAACCGGCAGGCGTAAAACCGATAATCATTCGTTTGGTGTCCGGAAGAGAAAATTACATTGCAAACAATCATATTGTGGCAACAACAAAGGCAGATAAAAAGGAAAACGAGGAAAATAAATCCTGCTTTGATGCGCAGGTAGATGCTCTGTTAAGTATGGATGAATTAGTGAAACTTTCAAGTGAAGTTGTACATATCGATGAAGAATCTACAGATAACATAATATTGGATACATGCAGGGAAAATGAAGCGGCTATGGATTTCTCCAGAAATATATTCAGAGGGATTCCGGTTAAATAAATGTATACACTTACTTCATTGTTTTATTCTGAAGGAGAGGTTACTAAAGATTTGGAGAAATCTCTTAACCATCAAAGCATATAAGCCTGAATTATTCATGAGCATATAAAAATGCTCAATACTCTAAAACATTAAACCAGTTCCCTTGAAAACAACCGCGGTATCCACAAAAATGGGTAAACTACCCCCCCTGTGAAATTTGATTCCGCCACTTTGAACTGTCAAGGTAAGTTAATAGTTGCTATTCCAATTGTACAGTCGCCGCTGGATATTTTCCAGCGGCCTGTAAAATTCCTTTTTATAAGGACAGCTACTACACAGTTTGAAAGTGATATATCTTGCTGAACGGACTGCTCTTGCGGCAATCTTTATCAGCTTTAAACGAATGGTATCCACCTGTTGTTTTCGCATATTTGCAGGAAGTACCAATCGTCTGAACCAATTGAATAAGTTGTACGCAAGCATGTGAAGCCTCATGCGGTTTGCATTTACTACTTTGGAATGACTGCTGACAGCAGCAAAATCAAATCCGCTTTTGCCTTCCTTGATAAAGTTTTCCATTCTGCCACGACCACAGTAAAACTGAATGATCTGATAGGGCTCCATATCCATGTTTGTAACAATAAAGGTGTACATGTGCATCAGCTGACCGTATGGTTTCTCGATTTTGAAAACCACACGTCTTGGATAGTCCCATGAACCAGCCTGATACATGAATTCACCATAAATTACCGCATAACGGATCTGATCTTCTTTGGTCGCTTTGTACAAGTCTTCCTCTTTATCGGAAGCAAGGCAAGGAGTGAAGAATTCTGTTTTAGACGGATGGCATAGGAACAGCCATTCATCTCACAGATTTTATAAAGCCTGGGAGATGAAAATCCGCTGTCTCCACGAAGATAAGTTTTAATCCCTCTTTCCAGGTATTCCAGAAAGAGGGGCTCCATAAATTTATCTGCATCGTTGCTACAGTGGAGTGTTCCATCACGAAGTTCTGCTTTGAGCAGATCTCCAGTCAATCCATCATAGCACAGTAACGGATGATATCCGTGTGCCTGATAATGGAAGTTGAAGCCTTCCCCTTCCTGACTACAATAAGTGCCAAACAAAGTGCTGTTCAGGTCCAGAAGCATATGCTCCGGACGCTTGATAGAATAGATGATGTCCCTGAGACATTTGTCAATGTCATCAAACTGCAGGAGGGTATCCTCATCCATACGGTTAAAAATCTTGACAATGTCGGCTGCGAAGCCAGACGGTCTTTTTCAAGGATCGCATTGAAAACAGGATCCAAAGTCAATTCATCAGAACAGTCATCTTCGAAATAAGCAGAGAGGATCCGATAAATCATCTGCATCAGATTTTCATCGTCTTTGTGAAAGAGGACAGACTTATCATTGGCTTTAAATTTCTTTTTTATCAGCTTTGAAAAGCCGATTTTTGCAGCGAATTCCTTTATCAGAAGAAGTCCTGCATCGGAGGATAATCACCTCCGTCAAAATTTATTTTAATTTGTCTATTGCTTTTCAGTGTTAAGGTGTTTAAAATATCCATAGAGAGACCCTTTCTGTGGTATGTATTTGGATTCGACACCTAAATTTTACCACATATTTAGTCTCTTTTTCTATTCACTTAAAAGATGAAATGCAATAAACAACTTAAACACAGTAACTGTGTGGCTTTCAGCCACTTTCACGGCACAGCCGTGAATAATTCAGGTTTATTATAAAGTGGTATCCGTTGGAAGATGGGTTCTGTTTGCAATCGTGGCTTTTCTGATCGTAGGCCTTACACTTGTGATCAGTACCGTGCTGTGTGCAATGGCTGCCTATGGATTCTCAAGATTTAACTCAAAGGGAGTTTCTGTTGCATTTGCATTTGTGCTGGCTACCATGCTGATTCCGGAGGTTGTTACAGCCCGCCCGCTGTATGAATTTATGCAGAAGGTAAAGCTGTATGATACATATCCGGGACTTATCCTTCTTTATATCAGTACTGTTATACCGTTTACGGTTCTGATCCTCAGAAACTTTGTCGGTGAGATCCCGATCTCACTGGAGGAGGCAGCTGCTATTGACGGCGCATCTTTTTCACAGAGACTGTTTACGATCGTTCTGCCGCTGATGAAACCGGCGATTGCTACTGTATGTATCATTAATTTTATTACATGTCTGAATAACTTTTTTACCCCTTTGTTTTATTCAAATGGTATTCAGGTACTTTCAGTTTCCATCGTACAGCTTCCGTTACGTGATAACATGTATGGAGTTCCGTGGGATCTGGTCAGCTCCATGGGATGGATCATCCTTCTTCCGATCATTATCTTTGTAGCTGTTTTTGAGAAACAGATCATGGATGGTATCATGGCAGGTGGAGTAAAAGCGTAAATATTTTTTAATTTCCAAAGGAAAGGAGAATGCAGATATGTATCAGGCATTTACAGGCGGACTTGGAGGAATCGCACTTGCAAAGAATGGAAAAAGCCGTGCGATCAACGCAGAAAATCCTCATGGAGAAAAAGGCAGAGGAGGTATGGCTGCAAGTCATCTGGGACCATCCAGAAAAGGAAGCCCGTGTCTTAAGGATATTGAGCCGGGAGCTGTGGTAACTCTGGCAGAAATGGAAGGACCGGGACAGATCAATCATATCTGGATCACAGTCGATAATAAAACTACAGAGGCAGATTGCTTTGTGCTGAGGGATCTTGTGATCCGTATGTACTGGGATGACGAGGAAACTCCTTCCGTGGAAAGTCCTCTGGGCGATTTCTTCTGCTGCGGATTCGGAAGAGAATGTTTTGTAAATTCTGTTCCGGTGGCTGTTGTTCCAAACAGGGGATTTAACTGCTATTTCCCGATGCCGTTTAAGAAGAAAGCAAAGATCACACTGGAAAACCAGCATGCAAATAAAATCCCGGCTTTCTTTTATCAGGTAGATTACTGTCTCTATGATGAGCTTCCGGACGATATAGCTTATTTCCATGCGCAGTGGAGAAGGGAACGGTTGACAGAAAAAACAAAAGATTATACAATTTTGGATGGAGTAAAAGGAAAAGGCCATTATATAGGAACCTACATGGCACTTACCACACTGGAACGTTACTGGTGGGGCGAGGGAGAAATGAAGTTTTATATTGACGGAGATGAGGAGTATCCGACCATCTGCGGAACAGGAACGGAAGATTACTTTGGAGGTTCCTGGAGCTTTGCCAAACAGGTGGATGGAAAAACCGTGGAACAGAATTATAACACACCATATCTGGGATATCCGTATTATTCTGCCCATGACGAACTGATCCACAATTTTTATCATAATGATGACTGCCCGCCAATGCGAGGCTTTTACAGATGGCATTTACAGGATCCGATCTGCTTTGAAGAGGATCTTCGCGTTACGATTCAGCAGATAGGCGTCGGATACCGTGGCCTGTTTGAACGACAGGATGATGTGGCAAGTGTAGCGTACTGGTATCAAACACTTCCTCATACACCGTTCCAGCCGTTGATGTCAAAAGAGGATAGATGGCCCAGATAAAAAGGGTGGTAGAGATTGAAAAAACAGGTATTTTGCGGGGGATTTGCCCTGGCTCTGGCAGTGACAGGATGTGGAGTCCAGAAGAAGGAGGCTGCATCTGATATTGTGCCGGAGAACAGACAGGAACTGACGATCCTTCATATGGATGCAGGCACAGAGGGCTTTGATTCTTTTATCAGTCAGGCGGAAAAGGATCTTGGAATAGAGATCCATATCGAAAAATGTCCGGCTAATGCGGACAACCGCCAGGCCCAAATAGCAACTCTTCTGACATCAGGAGATGATTCTGTGGATCTGATCACAGTAAATGATGAGATGATATCCGAATTTAAACATAAGGGATTTCTTCTTCCGCTGGAAGATACGGTTATGACAGAGGAGACAGCGGCAAATTTTCCACAGGAATACCTGAAAGAAATATGCATGTCAGACGGACATATTTTTTCGGTACCGTTCAAAATGGATATCATGGCATTCTGGGTGAACCAGGAATTGCTGGATCAGGCTGGTCTGGACAGACTCTCCTGTCTCAGTGATCTTGAGATCCTTCAGAAAAAGCTTCAGAATACGGGAAAATATGCATACGGGGATGCATGGGAGATTTCTTACATATATAATAGTATCAGCGAGTATGTCGATTTTTTCGGAGGAGATTATACAGACTGGACGGATCCGAAAACAAGAGAAGCGGCAGAATATATGAAGCGAATGCTGGATACAGGGATGATATCAGAGGAGAATCTGATCGACCAGCATGACCAGCTGAATGAAAAATTTATAAACGGCCAGTATGGATGTATGTTCATGTATACCGGTGCGTTGAGTACCTTTCAGAATGCAGGCGTGTATAGAAAAGATAAGATCCATATGGCACCATTTCCGGAATTTGACGAGAAGGTGACCAATATCGCAACCTGGCAGTATGTACTGAATAAAAATTCTGATCATAAAGAAGCAGCTCTGAAGTTCCTTCAGTATGTGTCCGGATATGAGGCCAGTAAAAATTACGGACAGCTGACAAAAATGTGTTCGGCAAGACTGGATGTGATCGAGGATAAAAGCCTTGATTTGGAGGGAATTGAAATGATCCGGCAATATCTGAAAGATTATAAACTGAAAGCAAGACCACTGTGCGCTGACTCCATAGAAGCTGTTTCGTCTATGGGAACGGAATTTCAGGAATATGTACTGGGACAGAAAACAGAAACGGAGTTTTTCGCCGGGGCACAGAACTGTATAGACCAGTATTACAAAAAAGCATCGTACTGATGCTTTTTTGTTGCGAAAAAATAAGAACTTTTTTTCAAAACATATTGACAAATATTTTACATGGTGATATCTTAAAGACTGTAGATGTTAGCACTCCACTAAAATGAGTGCTAACAGATATAACAAAACAAGACTTAACATCCGTCAGGAAGGATAAAAGAGAAAGGAGATGGACTCATGGAAGAGGTGTTGAATGAGCGCAAGAGAAAAATTTTAAAAGCAATCATCAAGACCTACATGGAGACCGGAGAACCGGTTGGCTCCAGGACCATTTCCAAGTATGCGGATCTCAATGTAAGTTCCGCAACGATCCGAAATGAAATGTCAGACCTGACTGATATGGGCTATATCGTCCAGCCTCATACCTCCGCAGGAAGAATTCCTTCAGATAAGGGCTATCGATTATATGTAGATGAGCTGATGAAGGAGAAGGAAGCAGAGGTCGCAGAGCTGAGAGATCTGATCATTGAGAAGACAGATAAGATGGATAAGGTGCTTAAGAAGGTGGCGAAGGTGCTTGCCTCCAATACCAATTATGCAACAATGGTTTCCGTACCGCAGTACAGCGGCAACAAGATCAAATTCATCCAGCTGTCCAGAATGAGCGAGCTTCAGCTTGTAGCGGTGGTTGTCAGTGATAACAACACCGTGCGGAACCAGATTATCAATCTGGATGAGGAGATGGATGATCAGACGATCCTGAAACTGAATCTTCTTCTGAATACCAATCTGAATGGCATTCCCATCCAGGATATCAACCTCGGAATGATCGCCAGACTGAAGGAACAGGCAGGCAGCCACAGTGGTGTGGTAGCAACTGTTCTGGATGCAGTGGCAGCAACCATTCATGTGGATGAAGAAGACATGGAGATTTATACTTCAGGCGCGACCAACATCTTCAAGTATCCGGAGCTTGCCGACAAGGATAAGGCAACCGAGCTGATCTCCGCATTCGAGGAGAAACATGAGCTTGCCGATCTTGTGAAGGGTCAGATGGCCGACGAGGAGAATACAGGAATTCAGGTTTACATCGGTGATGAGATGCCGATACAGACCATGAAGGACTGCAGCATTGTGACAGCCAGATATGAACTGGGTGACGGAATGTACGGAACCATCGGAATCATCGGTCCGAAGCGAATGGATTATGAGAATGTTGTGGACAGTCTGAAGGAACTGAAGAATCATCTGGATGACGTTCTGAAAAAGAAGAAAACTTAGAAAGGCGGTAGAAAAGAAGTGTCGGAGGAAACAAAGAAGAAATCCGAAGAGCAGGAAGCGGAGACAGAGATCCCCGTAACTGATGGAGATCAGGAAGAAAACCTGACACCAGAGGGAGAAGAGCTGCCGGAGGAAGAAACCAAGACTCCAGGCGAAGAAGCTGCCCCAGAGGATAAAAAAGAAGAAAAAAAGACTTCTTTCTTCGGAAAGAAGAAAAAAGATAAATCTGAGCAGAAGGTGGAGGAACTTACCGATCGCCTGAAGCGTACAATGGCTGAATTTGATAATTTCCGTAAAAGAACAGAAAAAGAAAAATCCAGCATGTACATCATCGGAGCAAAAGAGATCGTAGAAAAGATCCTGCCGGTTGTGGATAACTTCGAAAGAGGTCTTGCACAGGCACAGGAAGGCGATGCTTTTGCAGATGGAATGAAAATGATCTATAAGCAGCTGACTACCACACTGGATGACCTGGGTGTGAAACCTATCGAGGCAGTTGGTAAGGAGTTCAACCCGGATTTCCATAACGCAGTAATGCATGTGGAGGATGAAGAGGTTGGCGAGAATATCGTGGTGGAGGAATTCCAGAAGGGTTACACCTACAAGGATTTCGTGGTACGCCACAGTATGGTCAAGGTAGCTAACTAATATTGACAGACAGTAATTTTACAGATACAGATTAAAACAGGAGGAAAAAATCATGGGAAAGATTATTGGTATTGACTTAGGTACAACAAACAGCTGTGTAGCCGTAATGGAAGGTGGACAGCCGACGGTTATCGCAAATACAGAAGGCGCAAGAACAACACCATCCGTTGTAGCATTCACAAAAACAGGAGAGCGTCTTGTAGGTGAGCCTGCAAAACGTCAGGCTGTTACAAACGCAGACAGAACAATCTCTTCCATCAAGAGAGAGATGGGTACAGATTATCGTGTAACAATTGATGAGAAGAAATATTCTCCGCAGGAGATCTCCGCAATGATCCTTCAGAAACTGAAAAAGGATGCAGAGGCATATCTTGGAGAGAAAGTAACAGAGGCAGTTATCACTGTTCCAGCTTACTTCAACGATGCTCAGCGTCAGGCAACCAAAGATGCTGGTAAGATCGCAGGTCTTGATGTAAAACGTATCATCAACGAGCCTACAGCAGCAGCTCTTGCATATGGTCTTGACAATGAGAAAGAGCAGAAGATCATGGTATACGACCTTGGTGGTGGTACATTCGATGTATCTGTTATTGAGATCGGCGATGGCGTTATCGAGGTTCTTTCCACAGCTGGTAACAACCGTCTTGGTGGTGATGACTTTGATAAGAAGATCACAGACTACATGCTTTCTGAGTTCAAGAGAACAGAGGGTGTAGATCTTAGCAACGATAAGATGGCTCTTCAGAGACTGAAAGAGGCAGCTGAGAAAGCGAAAAAAGAACTTTCTTCCGCAACAACAACAAACATCAACCTTCCGTTCATCACAGCTACAGCTGAGGGACCGAAGCATTTCGATATGAACCTTACAAGAGCTAAATTCGATGAGCTGACACATGATCTTGTAGAGATGACAGCTGACCCGGTTCGCCGTGCACTGTCTGACGCTGGTATCACAGCTTCCGAGCTTGGCCAGGTACTTCTGGTTGGTGGATCTTCACGTATCCCGGCAGTACAGGATAAGGTAAGACAGTTAACGGGCAAAGAGCCAAGCAAGAACCTGAACCCGGATGAGTGTGTTGCTCTTGGTGCTTCCGTACAGGGTGGTAAACTTGCAGGAGATGCAGGTGCCGGTGATATCCTTCTTCTGGATGTTACTCCGCTGTCTCTGTCTATCGAGACAATGGGTGGTATCGCAACTCGTCTGATCGAGAGAAATACTACAATCCCGACAAAGAAGAGCCAGATCTTTTCTACAGCAGCAGACAACCAGACAGCAGTAGATATCAACGTTGTACAGGGTGAGCGTCAGTTCGCGAAGGACAACAAATCCCTTGGACAGTTCCGTCTGGATGGAATCCCGCCAGCACGTCGTGGTGTTCCGCAGATCGAGGTAACATTTGATATCGATGCCAACGGTATCGTTAATGTATCCGCTAAGGATCTTGGAACAGGTAAAGAGCAGCACATCACAATCACAGCTGGTTCTAACATGTCTGATTCCGATATCGACAAAGCTGTTAAAGAAGCAGCTGAGTTCGAGGCTCAGGATAAGAAACGTAAAGAGGCTATCGACACAAGAAACAATGCAGACTCCATGGTATTCCAGGTTGAGAATGCACTGAAAGAAGCTGGAGACAAGCTTGACGCAAACGATAAAGCAAGCGTTGAGGCTGACTTAAATGCACTGAAAGATCTTCTTGCTCAGACAGCAAACGCTCAGGAGCTTACAGATTCTCAGGTAGCAGACATCAAGGCTGCACAGGAGAAGATGATGGAAAGCGCACAGAAACTGTTCTCCAAGATGTATGAGCAGACTCAGGGAGCTCAGGGTCAGGCTGGTCCTGGACCGGATATGGGCAACATGGGCGGAAACGCTGGTGCTCAGGGCGGAAATGAAGCAGGATACGGCGATGATGTTGTAGATGCTGATTACAAGGAAGTCTAAGACAAGTAGGAAATAAATAACAATGGCTGATAAAAGAGATTATTATGAAGTCTTAGGTGTAGATAAAAACGCCGACGACGCAACATTAAAAAAAGCATATCGTAAGCTGGCCAAGAAATATCACCCGGATGTAAATCCGGGTGATAAAGAGGCTGAGGCGAAATTCAAAGAAGCTACAGAGGCTTATTCCGTATTAAGTGACGCCGATAAGAGAAGACAGTATGATCAGTTTGGTCATGCAGCGTTCGAAAATGGCGGCGGAGGCGGAGCCGGCGGCTTTGGCGGATTCGACTTCAACGGCGCAGATATGGGAGATATCTTCGGAGATATTTTCGGAGACCTTTTCGGCGGCGGAGGCAGAAGCAGACGGGCCAATAACGGACCGATGAAGGGGGCCAACCTTCGTGCACGTGTGAACATTACTTTTGAGGAAGCGGTTTTCGGATGCGAGAAAGAGCTGGAGATCGTTTTGAAAGATGAGTGTACCACATGCCACGGAACCGGTGCGAAGCCGGGAACTTCACCGGTAACCTGTCCGAAATGTAAAGGTCAGGGTCAGATCGTTTATACCCAGCAGTCCATGTTTGGTATGGTACGTAATGTTCAGACCTGTCCGGACTGTAACGGAACCGGTAAGGTGATCAAGGATAAATGCAGTGCCTGCCACGGAACCGGATATACATCTTCCAGAAAGAAGATTCAGGTATCTGTACCGGCTGGTATTGACAATGGTCAGTGTATTCGTATCCGTGAGAAGGGTGAGCCGGGAACCAACGGCGGTGCCAGAGGAGATCTGCTGGTCGAGGTAAATGTAGCCCGTCATCCGATCTTCCAGAGACAGGATATGAATATCTTTTCAACAGCTCCGATCACATTTGCTCAGGCTGCACTTGGCGGTGAGATGCGTATCAATACTGTTGACGGCGAGGTTACTTATGAGGTGAAGCCGGGAACACAGACTGATACAAGAATCCGTCTGAAAGGCAAAGGTGTTCCGTCACTGCGTAACAAGAACGTTCGTGGTGACCATTATGTAACACTGGTCGTTCAGACACCGACGAACCTTAATGCAGAAGCGAAAAAAGCTCTGGAAGCTTTTGATGCCGCATGCGGAAACCGTCCGGTAACAGAGAGTACAGCAGAGACTTCAGAAAAAACTGAAAAAAAGAAAAAGAATATTTTTGAAAAATTCAAAGAGAAGCTTGAGGACGAGTAAATAGATCAAAAAGAGGAAAGAGGCGCAAAAAGCCTCTTTCTTTTTTTACTGTATTCGTGTATATTAAAAGAAGTGCCTATTTACAGATGAAGAGAAATGGGCGATAGACAGGAAAAGAAATCCATAGATGTGTACACAGCATAAGGAGATATAAAAATATGAAATGGAACCGTTTTACACTTAAGACAAAAACAGAGGCAGAGGATATCGTGATCTGTACACTTGCCGAAGTGGGAATCGAAGGCGTAGAGATTCAGGACAAGCAGCCGCTGACCGATGAGGACAAGGCGCAGATGTTCGTGGATATCATGCCTGAAGGACCGGCAGATGACGGCATTGCGTATCTGAACTTTTATCTGGAGGAGGATGCAGATACAGAGGCAATTCTGAAGGATGTACGAGCTGCACTTGAGGATCTGAGAAGTTTTGTAGATATCGGAGAAGCTACGATCACAGAATCCCAGACAGAGGATAAGGACTGGATCAATAACTGGAAACAGTATTTCCATCAGTTTTATGTGGATGATATTCTTATCGTACCGTCCTGGGAAGAGGTGAAGGAAGAGGATAAGGATAAGATGATCCTTCACATTGATCCGGGAACTGCTTTTGGTACAGGAATGCATGAGACTACTCAGCTTGTGATCCGTCAGCTGAAAAAATTCGTAAAGCCGGGAGACGAGCTTCTGGATGTAGGAACCGGAAGTGGTATTCTTGGAATCGTTGCACTGAAGCTTGGGGCAGGCCATGTAGTTGGTACAGATCTCGATCCATGTGCAGTTCCGGCAGTGTCCGAGAACAAGGAAGCTAATGATATCAGAGAAGAATCTTTTGACATGATGATCGGAAACATTATCGATGACAAAGCTGTTCAGGATCAGGTCGGCTATGAGAAATATGATATCGTAACAGCAAACATCCTGGCTGATGTTCTGGTGCCGCTGACACCGGTGATCGTCGCACAGATGAAAAAAGGTGCTTACTATATCACATCCGGTATTCTGGATGTGAAGGAAGACGTTGTGGTACAGGCTGTAAAAGATGCAGGACTTACGCTTGTGGAAGTGACACATCAGGGTGAGTGGGTATCTGTGACAGCAAGAAAGGACTGATCTCATGCAGAGATTTTTTGTGGAACCTCATCAGATCGATAGTGAGAAGCATGCGATCCATATCACAGGAAGCGATGTAAATCATATTCGTAATGTTCTCCGCATGAAAAAAGGCGAAGAGCTGTGGATCAGTGATAAAGAAAAAGAATATCACTGTGTCATCGACAGCACAGAGGAAGAAGAAGTGCTTCTTCATATCCTCTATGTGCAGGAGCCGGATTATGAGTTGAAAAACCGCATTTATCTGTTTCAGGGTCTGCCGAAAGCAGACAAGATGGAGCTGATCATTCAGAAAGCCGTGGAGCTTGGTGCATACTCTGTAGTTCCGGTATCCACCAGACGGTGTGTGGTAAAACTGGACAACAAGAAGGCAGAGAAAAAGGTTGCCCGCTGGCAGCAGATCGCAGAGAGCGCGGCGAAGCAGTCCAAGCGTATGCTTGTGCCTGAGGTTCATTCTGTGATGGCGCTGAAAGAAGCCCTTGCTTTTGCAAAAGAGCTGGATGTTCTTTTTATTCCTTATGAGCTTGCAAAAGGCATGAAAGAGACAAAAGAGCTGATCCGCGCCATAGAGCCGGGAAAAAGTATCGGCGTTTTTATCGGACCTGAGGGCGGTTTTGAGGAAGAAGAAGTGGCAGCTGCCATGGAAGCCGGTGCCAAGCCGATCACGCTGGGACACCGGATACTCAGAACAGAGACTGCCGGACTTGCAGTACTTTCTGTTCTGATGTTTCAACTGGAGGATGAATAGATTATGGAAGCATATTTTGACAATTCCGCGACAACGAGATGCTTCGACGAAGTAAAGGATATTGTCTGCAAAACCATGACAGAAGATTTCGGAAATCCTTCTGCCATGCATAAAAAGGGCATGGAAGCGGAGAATTACGTCCGCCACAGTGCTCAGACACTTGCGAAACTTTTGAAGGTAAATGAAAAAGAGATTCTTTTTACATCCGGTGGAACAGAATCTGATAACCTTGCCATCATCGGCGGCGTGGAAGCCAACAAACGTATGGGAAACCATGTCATCACAACAGCAGTGGAGCATGCAGCTGTTACCCAGCCGTTTGCCTGTCTGAAGGAACAGGGCTATGAGGTGACCATACTTCCCGTAGACCATCAGGGTGTGGTAAAGCTGGATGCGCTTGAGAAGGCTCTGCGTCCGGACACGATTCTGGTATCTGTGATGTATGTAAATAATGAAGTCGGAGCTGTGATGCCGGTAGAAGAGATTGGAAAAATGGTTCATGAAAAAAGCCCGAAGGCACTTTTCCATGTGGACGCCATCCAGGCTTTCGGAAAGTATCGGATCTATCCGAAAAAACTGGGCATTGATCTTCTTTCTGTGAGTAGTCATAAGATTCACGGACCGAAGGGAGTCGGCTTCCTTTACATCAATGAGAAAGTAAGAGTACAGCCGCAGATCCTTGGTGGCGGACAGCAGAACGGCATGCGTTCCGGAACAGACAATGTGCCGGGAATCGCAGGTCTTGGAGTTGCCGCTGAGATGGTCTATACAGATTTTGATAAAAAAATACAGCACATCTATGACCTGAAAGAGCGTATGGCAGCAGGTTTAGAGAGACTGGGAGATGTTACCGTTAACGGAATGCCGCTTGAAGAAGGTGCGCCTCATATCATGAGTGTGACTTTCCATGGCGTTCGAAGTGAGGTGCTTCTTCATACAATGGAGGAATTTGGGGTATATATTTCCGCAGGAAGTGCATGCTCCAGCCATAAGAGAAAACCAAGTGCAACACTGACAGCAATGGGACTGAACAGAGCAGATGTGGAGAGTACCGTCCGTATTAGTTTCTGTGAGGAGAATACCTTTGAAGAGGTAGACTACTGTCTGGAAAATCTGGAAAAAACGATCCCTATGCTTCGCAGATATGCACGCCGATAATATCAGGAGAAAGGAATTTTTATGTTAGTACACGCATTTCTGATCAAATATGCGGAGATCGCCCTTAAGGGAAAAAACCGCTATCGTTTTGAGGATGCTCTCGTACATCAGATGGAGATCGCACTCTCCAAGATCGAGGGTGATTTTGAAGTAAAAAAAGAGCAGGGAAGAGTCTATGTATTCTGTCCTGAGAACTATGATTATGAAGAGGCTGTAGACGCTCTTCAGCATGTATTCGGTATCGTTGGCATCTGCCCGGTTATGATCTATGAAGAGGCCGGATTCGAGCAGCTTGCCGATGATGTTGTCGGCTATATGAAGCAGTGGCATCCGGATTTTGGCGGAAGCTTCAAGGTATGGACACGTCGTGCAAAAAAATCCTATCCGATCAGCTCCATGGAGGTCAGTGCAGAGCTTGGCGGACGTATTCTGGATGCATTCCCGGAGGCGAGCGTAGATGTACATGAGCCGGAGCTGAACCTCTCTGTTGAGATCCGTGATAAGATCTATGTATATTCCCAGACGATTCCGGGAGCAGGCGGAATGCCGATCGGAACAAACGGAAAAGCCATGCTTCTTCTGTCCGGTGGAATTGACAGCCCGGTTGCAGGCTACATGATCGCAAAACGTGGTGTCAAGATCGACGCTGTATATTTCCATGCACCGCCATACACAAGCGAGCGTGCGAAACAGAAGGTTGTGGATCTTGCCCGCCTTGTTGCAAAATACAGCGGACCGATCCGTCTTCATGTGGTTAATTTTACAGACATTCAGCTTTATATCTATGATCAGTGCCCGCATGATGAGCTTACCATTATCATGAGAAGATACATGATGCGTATTGCAGAGCATTTTGCGAAAAAAGACCGGTGTCTTGGTCTGATCACAGGTGAGAGTATCGGACAGGTAGCAAGCCAGACATTACAGAGCCTTGCATCCACCAACGAGGTGTGTACACTGCCTGTATACCGTCCGGTGATCGGTTTTGATAAAGAAGAAATTGTTCGTATTTCCAGAAAAATCGATACTTTCGAGACATCAATCCAGCCGTTTGAAGACTGCTGTACGATCTTTGTTGCCAAACATCCGGTAACCAAGCCAAATCTCAAGGTGATCCGCCGTTCCGAGCAGAAGCTTGCTGAGAAGATTGATGAGCTGATGGAAACTGCACTGAACACAACAGAGATCATTGAAATTCAGTAATGATCTGTAAAAAAGAAAGCCAGGCCCCCGGAAAGGTGAGGGTTCCTGGCTGATTGAAATATTATAGCACTCCAAGAATTATTGCATCGCTATAAAAAAGGGAGAGCACAGCTAAAAAGTGTCTCTGTCAGATATGAAAAAAGAGGAACTGTATCTGATACAGTTCCTCTCAAATATACATGAAGATTACTCGATTGTATATTTGGAAATAATCTGCATAACGTTATCCAGAGCAGCACCGTCTGCGTGGATGTTGAGGTCGATTGGCTTGGAAAGATCCAGGCTGAAGATACCCATGATGGATTTTGCATCGATCACATATCTTCCGGACACTAAATCAAAATCGCAGTCGAATTTGCTGATCTCGTTTACGAATGCCTTCACCTTATCGATGGAGTTCAGTGAGATTTTAGCTGTTTTCATTATAATAACCTCCCTTGATAGATTTTTGTATTTACAGCTTTCATCTTACCTGTCAGCTTTCAAAAAGTCAAGGTGAAAAGAGATAAAAAATGTTTTAATAATTAGTGAAATTGTATAAAAAGTGAGGAAAAATGGGAAATAAAGTTGCATTACACAACTTAGGCTGCAAGGTAAATGCCTACGAAATAGAGGCAATGCAGCAGCTCCTGGAGGAGGCAGGCTATGAGATCGTGCCTTTTGAGCCGGGAGCAGATATTTATGTGATCAATACCTGTACGGTTACAAATATTGCAGACAGAAAATCAAGACAGATGCTCCACAAGGCAAAGAAAATGAATCCGGATGCCATTGTCGTGGCAACCGGCTGCTATGTCCAGACCGGTGGCGAAAAGCTGGAAAAGGACGAAGCCATAGACCTTGTGCTGGGAAACAACCAGAAGGGAAACATTGTGGAAGCACTGGCTGAATATGCAGAGGACAAGCCGGGACATGGTTCGCATGTGATCAAGATCAATCAGACAAAGGAGTATGAGGATCTTTCCATCAATCATACCGCGGAGCACGTAAGAGCATATATCAAGGTACAGGACGGCTGTAACCAGTTCTGTACGTACTGTATTATTCCCTATGCAAGAGGCCGTGTGAGAAGCCGTAACATCGAAAGCGTACTGAAGGAAGTACGTTCACTTGCTGCAAAGGGATATAAAGAAATCGTGCTTACAGGAATCCACTTAAGCTCCTATGGTGTGGACTTCCCGGAAGAAAAGAAAGAGACACTGCTTTCCCTGATCCGTGCAGTGCATGAAATCGAGGGAATCAAGAGAATCCGCCTCGGTTCCCTGGAGCCGGGAATCGTTACAAGAGAATTTGCGGAAGGTATCGCGGCACTGCCAAAGGTCTGCCCGCATTTTCATCTTTCCCTGCAGAGCGGCTGTGATGAGACTCTGGAGAGAATGAACCGCAGATACCGGAGCGGAGAGTATAGAGAGCGCTGTGAGCTCCTAAGAGAGGTATATGGTGCACCTGCGCTGACCACGGATGTGATCGTGGGCTTCCCGCAGGAATCAGAGGAGGAATTCAAGAAATCCTATGACTTTGTGGACAGCATTCATTTTTATGAGACGCATATCTTCAAGTACTCCAGAAGACAGGGAACAAAGGCAGCTGCCATGGCCGGACAGCTGACGGAGGCTGAAAAAGCAGCACGAAGTGAAAAAATGATCGAGATGCATCACCGTCATGCAAGAGATTATGAGGAAGCCATGCTTGGAAAAGAGCTGGAGATCCTTATAGAAGAAGAATATGAGAAGAATGGTCAGACCTGGTATCTCGGACACAGCCGTGAATATATAAAGACAGCAGTAAAAAAAGCGGACAGTTATGGGGTAAATGACATCATAAAGGTAAAGGCTGAGGGCTTTCTGGAAGAACATATCCTGACAGGAGAAGCCGTGGAGTAAAGAAGGATATAAAATATTTACAGACAATATCCTGAAATGCTAACAGGTGCATGAAATTTTAGATTGTAATTTATGTAAATTTATATTAAAATAAAAAAGAATATATTTTAAGGACGTGAGAGACAATGGCAGAGAATAATCTGGGAAATACACAGTATTTCAGAACGAAACCGGATCAGGAGCTTCAGGTAAAAGAAGTACTGGATCTGGTGTACAATGCAATGGATGAGAAGGGCTACAATCCGGTGAATCAGATCGTAGGATATATTATGTCCGGAGACCCGACCTACATCACAAGCCACAAGGGTGCGAGAAGCATGATCATGAAGGTGGAGCGTGATGAGCTGGTAGAGGAGCTTCTCACCGAGTATATCAAGAACAAGTCCTGGGAACGCTGATCATGAGGATACTGGGACTGGACTATGGCTCGAAGACAGTGGGCGTTGCAGTGAGCGATCCCCTTGGTCTGACAGCCCAGGGAGTGGAGACTGTATGGCGCAAGCAGGAGAACAAGCTTCGTCGTACACTGGCACGTATTGAAGAAATCATTTCGGAGTATCAGGTTACGGAAATCGTGCTTGGATATCCGAAGAATATGAACAATACCGTAGGAGAGCGGGCTGAGAAATCTCTGGAATTCAAGGAAATGCTGGAGAAACGTACAGGCCTGCCTGTTGTTATGTGGGATGAGAGACTGACGACCATGGCTGCGGACCGCACACTGGAAGAGACAGGCGTGCATAAGGAGGACCGCAAGCAGTATCTGGATCAGGTAGCGGCAGTCTTTATTTTGCAGGGATATCTGGATGCAGCGACGCATCGAAAAGCGCAGGAGCAGGAAGACGCAAGAGCATAAGACACAGATATTTTCAGAAGAACGGATAAGGAAGAATTAAATATGGAAAAAATAATATTTCAGTCAGACGACGGCACAGCTGCTGAGTTTTATGTAGAGGAGCAGACCAACATTGCGGGTGTGACTTATCTTTTGGTGTCCGATTCACAGGATGAGGAAGCAGATGCATATATTCTTAAGGACATTTCGGCTCCGGGAAGCACTGAAGCTTGTTATGAAATGATCGAGGATGAGGATGAGCTTCAGGCTGTATACGCAGTTTTTCAGCAGATGCTGGATGACGTGAATTTTGAATGGAGGAGCGATTTTTGAAAAGCGAGAACAACGGTGACAACAGAAACGCGGAAAGCAGAAACCAGGCTTCCGCAGGCGGCGCCAGAAGACAGGCACCAAGACAGAGGAACGCTGGAGCAAGGACGAGACAATATCGTGGCGGCAATAATAAGAACCGTCAGGACAAACCGTTCCGCCCGGCAGCGAAGAAGACAGCAGCCGGCGCTACAGTGAAGAACGTAAGCCGGAACACACAGAGACCGGCAAAGAACAGTGGCAGACCATCCGGTCGGAAAAACAGCCGCAGATCATCCTCGAAGCTTAAGATCATCCCGTTAGGCGGTCTGGAGCAGATCGGAATGAACATTACAGCCTTTGAGTATGAGGACAGTATTGTAGTCGTAGACTGCGGACTTTCTTTCCCGGAGGACGACATGCTGGGAATCGATCTTGTCATTCCGGATGTGACCTACCTTAAGGAAAATATTTCCAAGGTCAAGGGATTTGTGATCACACACGGACATGAGGATCATATCGGAGCACTTCCGTATGTGCTCAAGGAGATCAATGTTCCGATCTATGCGACCAAGCTTACACTGGGACTGATCCGCAATAAGCTTAAGGAACACAATCTTGTGCGTTCCACCAAGCTGAAAGAAGTGAAGCACGGACAGGTGATCAATCTGGGAGATTTTGCTGTGGAGTTCATTAAGACCAACCACAGTATCCAGGATGCCTCCGCACTTGCAATCTACTCTCCGGTGGGAATCGTGGTACACACAGGAGACTTTAAGGTAGACTATACACCGGTATTCGGAGATGCCATTGATCTGCAGCGTTTTGCAGAGATCGGCAAGAAGGGCGTTCTTGCACTGATGTGTGAGAGTACCAATGCAGAGAGACAGGGCTTTACCATGTCCGAGCGTACAGTGGGACATGTATTTGACAATCTGTTTAATGAATACCGTACATCCAGGATCATCATTGCTACTTTTGCTTCCAATGTGGACCGTGTGCAGCAGATCATCAACACAGCATACCGTTTTGGAAGAAAGGTTGCTGTAGAGGGCCGGAGCATGGTCAATGTTATTTCCGTAGCATCAGAGCTTGGCTATCTGCAGATTCCGGAGAATACACTGATCGAGATCGACCAGGTGAAGAATTACCCGGATGACAAGGTTGTCCTGATCACAACAGGAAGCCAGGGTGAGTCCATGGCAGCACTTTCCCGTATGGCAGCCAACATCCATAAAAAGATCACCATCAAGCCGAATGATACGATCATTTTCAGCTCCAACCCGATTCCCGGAAATGAAAAAGCAGTTTCCAAGGTTATCAATGAGCTGTCCATGAAAGGCGCAAAGGTTATCTTCCAGGATGTCCATGTTTCCGGACATGCCTGCCAGGAGGAGATCAAGCTGATCTACTCCCTTGTAAAACCGAAATATGCGATCCCAATCCACGGTGAGTACCGTCATCTGACAGCACAGAAGCATATTGTGGAGGATCTTGGAATCCCGAAGGAGAATATCTTCATTCTTTCCTCCGGAAATGTTCTGGAACTGGATGGACAGAGTGCAAAGGTAACAGGAAGTGTTCACACAGGAGCGATCTTTGTAGACGGACTTGGAGTAGGTGATGTGGGAAATATCGTACTTCGTGACCGCCAGCATCTGTCTGAGGATGGAATTATGATCGTAGTTATGACACTGGAGCGTCACAGCAATGTGGTTCTTGCAGGACCGGATATCGTTTCCAGAGGATTTGTATACGTAAGAGAATCCGAGGATCTTATGGAGCATGCAAGACAGGTTGTGGAGACTGCGCTGGATTCCTGCCTGGAGAATAATATCACAGACTGGGGCAAGATCAAGACAGAGGTGAAGGATGCACTTGGTGAATATCTGTGGAAACGTACCAAGAGAAGCCCGATGATCCTGCCGATCATCATGGAGGCATAAGGCATGGATGAGATCAGCATGGACATTGAGAGGCTTCTCGATGCTGTGCACAGAAGTGAAGAATACCAGGAATATCAGAAGCAGGCTGCAGAGCTTGATAAGGATCCTGAGCTTAAGGCGAGGGTGATGAGATTCCGTGGAGATAATTTCAGACTGCAAAGCCAGGCGAATCAGGATGAGCTGTTTCACATAGCGGAACAGCTCAATCTGGAGTCGGCCAGTCTAAGACAGAACCTGAGAGTAAATGCCTATCTGGATGCGGAGCTTGCACTGTGCAGACTGATGCAGAGAATATGCAGGACACTGGTAGCCGGGATAGACATACAGATTCCTGATCTATAGGAGGAAGAAAGACTATGGCAGACACAAGAGACAAGGTAGGCAGGGCCGGCGTTTTTCTGGCCGGAGGGGTATTTAAGATCGCCCTGTATATCTGCATCATTGTATTTCTGATCTGGGTCGGAAGATCCGCATATCAGTTCGGATATGATGTGTTTAACCAGCAGGCCATGAGCCCGGGTGAGGGACAACAGGTTACTGTAGTTGTAAAAGATGGTGCATCTGCATATAAGGTTGGTAAGACACTGGAACAGAAAGGACTTGTGAAGAGCGCGCTTGCATTTGCAGTGCAGGAGAGAATGTCTGCATATCACGGACAGATCAAGGCCGGTACATATCTTCTCAGCACAGCATACACACCGACCAGGATCATGGCCGTGCTGGCAGGAGAAGAGAATGAGGAAGGATCGAAGAGCCAGTGATCGTAGAAGAACGAATGAAAACCTATATCAATTCTCTTGATATGGGAAATACTCCTTTTCTGCAGGAGTTAGAGAGCCGGGCACTTAAGGACCGGGTACCGATCATCCGAAGGGATATGCAGAGTTTTATGAGGATGCTTCTGGCCATGAAACAGCCAAAGCGGATTTTGGAGGTGGGGACTGCCGTTGGCTTCTCCACACTTCTTATGTGTGAATATGGACCGGAGGATGTTCAGATCGTTACCATAGAAAATTACGAAAAAAGGATTCCTGTTGCAAAAGAAAATTTCAGACGTGCAGGAAGAGAAGAGCAGATCACACTTCTTGAAGGGGATGCCGGAGAGATTCTGAAGGAGCTTACCGGTACTTTTGACCTGATTTTTATGGATGCAGCAAAAGGACAGTATATCTACTGGCTTCCGGATGTGCTGCGCCTGATGAAAGAGGGAAGTGTGCTCGTATCAGATAACGTGCTGCAGGAGGGAGATCTTATAGAGTCTCATTATCTTGTGGAGCGGCGAAACCGGACAATTTATAAGAGAATGAGAGAATATCTCTGGCAGCTGACGCACAGCCCGATACTGCGTACATCCGTACTTCCGTTGGGCGACGGTGCTGCCGTAAGCATAAAAACAGGAGAACAGGCTTATGAAACGACCAGAACTTTTGGTTCCGGCGAGCAGCCTTGAGGTTTTGAAGGTTGCCGTCATATATGGTGCAGATGCCGTTTATATCGGCGGAGAAGCCTTTGGACTTCGTGCAAAGGCAAAGAATTTTTCAAAAGAAGATATGTGTGAGGGCATTGCATTCGCACATGAGCATGGCGTAAAAGTTTATGTGACAGTGAATATCCTGGCGCATAACAGCGATCTTGAGGGAGTAAGAGAATATCTGAAAGAACTCAGGGAGATCGGTCCGGATGCACTGATCATTGCGGATCCGGGAATCTATATGTATGCGAAGGAAATCTGCCCGGAGATTGAACGTCATATCAGCACACAGGCCAATAACACGAATTATGAGACATACCGCTTCTGGTATAATCTCGGTGCGAAGCGTGTGGTAAGTGCCAGAGAGCTTTCTCTGGAGGAAATCCGTGAGATCCGTGCACATATTCCGGATGATATGGAAATCGAAACATTTATCCACGGGGCTATGTGTATTTCCTATTCAGGAAGATGCCTTTTAAGCAATTTTATGGCAGGAAGAGACGCCAACCATGGAGCCTGTACACACCCGTGCAGATGGAAATATTCCGTTGTTGAGGAGAAACGTCCGGGAGAATATATGCCGGTATTTGAGAATGAGAGAGGTACATTTATCTTTAATTCCAAGGACCTTTGCATGGTAGAGCATATGGAAGATGTGCTCACAAGCGGCATTGACAGTCTTAAGATCGAAGGCCGTATGAAAACAGCTCTTTATGTGGCAACTGTGGCAAGAACTTACCGCAAGGCAATTGATGACTGTCTGGAAAGTCCGGAGAAATACCGTGCCAATATGCCGTGGTATCAGGAGCAGATCTCGAACTGTACCTATCGTCAGTTTACAACCGGATTTTTCTATGGAAAGCCGGATGAGAATACGCAGATCTATGACAGTAATACGTATGTGAGAGAATATACTTATCTTGGATTTGCGGAGGAGATTGATGAACGGGGTTATGCAAGACTGACACAGAGAAACAAGTTTTCTGTGGGAGAGACTATCGAGATTATGAAACCGGATGGAAGAAATATTCCGGTCACTGTGAAAGCTATCTACAATGAAGAGGGCGAGTCCATGGAGAGCGCACCACATGCACAGCAGAGAATTTATGTGAAGCTTACGGAGACACCGGAGGTATTTGATATTCTCCGGAGAGGTGAGTAAGTATTGTTGCAGGGGAGAACGGGAATACGTTCTCCCCTCTATTCATTTTCGGGAAAAAGAGCGCGCAGCTTATGAAGCGCATTTTTTTCGATACGGGATACATAGGAACGGCTGATAGAAAGCTTACCGGCAATTTCCCGCTGGGTCAGAGGCTCCTGGCAGTTAAGACCGTAGCGACAGCAGATGACCTGATATTCCCTGGGAGAAAGCAGTTTTGAAATGTGTCGGAGAAGAAGAGTAATGTTGTCGCGGGTATAACAGTCTTCCACGATATCAACCGGCGGGCTTTCAATTACATCAAGAAGACTGATCTCGTTGCCTTCCCGGTCTGTGCCGATAGGATCATAGAGTGAGACTTCTCTTGCACGCTTTTTGCGCGAGCGCAGCATCATAAGAAGCTCGTTGTCGATACAGCGGGCTGCATAAGTGGAAAGTCTGGAGGCACGATTTGCGTCGAAGGTGGAGATGGCTTTAATAAGACCTATGGTGCCGATGGAGATAAGATCATCCGGATCTTCATCGCAGTTCTGATATTTTTTTGCGACGTGGGCAACCAGGCGGAGATTATGCTCGATCAGGATATTTTTTGCTTCCGGATCGCCCCTTTGGAAGCGCATGAGATAGTACTGCTCTTTTTGGGCAGACAACGGTTTTGGGAAAGTTTTCAAAGATTCACCTCAAAGGGGATTTCCATATATTTTATGAAAAGGACATGCTTTTCGTGCTTTTCCAACAAAAAGATTCTGCTTCGGACAAAGGGGAACACCTGTTGCACCTGTTTTGGTTCTGGTGTATAATCATAAAATATGAGTGATAATAACAGTGTATACAATGAGGAGTACATATTTTGAAAAAGAGGATAGAACAGCTTCTTAACGGAAAATTTATTTATGAACAGCCAAAGCTTCTGTTTTCGCAGGAGGACATTTCTGTCACGCTGAAGGCAGGAGACACTGCGAAGAAGGAAATATATTTCGGAACAGACGATAATCGCAGGATCAGTGGATTTGTAACGTCATCGGACAGACGGCTGGTGCCTGGATTTGACCGCTTTTCCGGGACAACGGTACGGATGCCTTATGGTGTGGATGCAGAGGGCATGGAGCCGGGAGAGAGTTTTGAGGGATGGCTGTGCTTTACCACAAGTATCGGAGAATACCGGCTTCCATTTAAGGTGACAGCCGGAACGGAAGAGGTAAAGAGCTCAGGGGTGAAGGTCACATCCCTGGAAGGCTTTACCCGTATTGCGAAGGGGGATATGCACGAGGCATACCGGATCTTTACAGAGAAGCATTTTCCACTGGTTCTGAAAGACCAGAGTAAGAAGATCAAGGCTCTGTATGCCGGAATGTCCCAGCAGCCGGTAACCTATCAGCACTTGGAGGAATTTCTCATAGCTGCCGGTGTCAAGGATAAGGTAACGCTTGAGCTGAACAGACAGGAAGCCAGCTTTTTTGATGTCAGGGAATCTATTCAGGAAGCACTTTACATTCACAGGAGCGGATGGGGACACTTAAGAGCAGATATCGAGATCAACGGAGATTTTCTGGAGACCGGGAAGCATGTGATCACGGAGGATGATTTTATTGGAAGCACCTGTGAGGTGAATTATGTGATCCACCGTGAGAAACTTGGAAAAGGCAATCAGTATGGTGAGATCATTGTAAAGACACCTTATCAGGAGCTTGTCTATAAGGTTCTTGCATCCCGTGGAACAGAGAGTACCGTAAATATTGATCTTCTTGAGAAACAGTACCGGGCTGAAATGTTGAAAGAATATCTGGACTATATCTGCGGGCATATGGATTTTCAGACCTGGACGGCCAATGCCCATGAAAGATTTAAAAGGCTGGGCGAGAGCGGGCAGCAGTATCCGGAATACCAGCTGTTTGAAGCATATGTTCTTCACCTGGAAGGGGATGATGAGAAAGCAGGTGAGATTCTTTCCCGTTATCAGAACAAGTCCTTCCATCATAATGAACTGGAATTTGCCGGAATCTATCTTTATCTCTGTGCACAGACTGGTATCTACAGTGACAGATCCCAGGCGCTGCGTAAGATACAGAATTTCCAGATGCAGAAGGAGGACAGTTTTATCCTTCTGAAGCTGGTGTTTGAGATGGATCAGAATCTCTCTCCGTCCAGAAAGATCTTTCTGATGGAAGAACTCTTTGAGCGTGGTTGCACCAGTCCGTTTCTGTATCTGGAGGCATGGAACAGCATCTGCAGCGATATGTCCCTGCTTCACAGAATGAACCGTTTCTGGGCGCAGGTATTTCTCTTTGCGGGAAAAGAGAAGATGCTGACCGAGGAGCTTGTAATGCGCCTGACTTATCTTTCCGGTTACGAGAAGACATTTAATGAGAGCCTGTATCGTGCAATGGTCATGGGCTGTGAGGCATTTCCGACAGATGATACTGTGGAAGCAATCTGCAAATATGTTATGAAAGGAAATCCGAGAAAGCCGGAATATTTCCGTTGGTTTTCCGCAGCAGTAGACCGTGGTATCCGGATCACGAGACTTTACGAGTATTATGTGGAGACACTGGATACATCTTACAGAAGAGTCCTGCCGAAACCGCTTCTTATGTATTTTACATACAACAATAATACATTGGGTGATGCAAAGAGAGCTTATCTTTACGCCTGCATCATTGCAGAGAAGGACAGAGATCCGCAGACTTATGAGAGTTATCATGATAATATGAAAGAATTCGCTTTCCAGAAGCTTCGGGAAGGCAGGATGAATGAGAATTATGCTGCTGTTTATCAGGAATTTATGAAGGAGCCAGAGGACAGCGAGGAGGCGCAGGTGATCGCCTCCAGGATGTTTACCTGCCGTCTGTACACCGATGATCCGAAGGTACGCAGTGTGATCGTCCGTCACAGACAGATGAAACAGGAAGAGATCTATCCGTGTGTGCATGGAATTGCCTATCCGCGTGTTTATACAGAGGATGCAGCTATTCTTTTCCAGGATGAAAAGCAGAGACGTTATGCGGATACGGTGGACTATAACCGCTCTCCGCTGTTTGATGACAGGGAGATGGTTTCGGCTGTACTGGATAAGGGTGCAGATGAGCCGGGGGTGCTGCTTTATTACTGTGAGAGACAAGAGATTAGCCATGAGAATCTGGGGATTTTCCAGAAACTGGTTCTTTCTGATGCTTTTACAGAGGAGTACAAGCGCCTTGTGAGAAAAAGAATCCTGGACTACTACAGTGCACATGTGCAGGGCGAGGATCTGGATGTCTATCTGGAAATGATGGATTACAGAGAATATGCCATGGTCGACAAGAAGACATTGCTTACGATCCTGATCCAGAGAGGCCTGTTCCCGCAGGCCATGAGCGTAGTGGAAGCCTTCGGTTTTGAAGGAGTCGATGAGCGCGCTCTCTTAAAGCTTGTGAGCCGTATGATCATCCGTTGTGACGGTGCAGAGGATGAAGAACTGATCGCGCTTGCTTCTTATGTATATCGTAAGGGAATTTATGATGAGGTAATCTTACAGTATCTGATGAAGTTCCGCTTCGGACCGGTGGATGAGCTTTTTGACATCTGGAAAAGTGCGACGGGTTTTGAGATGGATACCTATAATCTGGAAGAGAGGATTCTGTCACTTCTGATGTTTACGGCAGATTACCGGGAAGAAGGCGAGGAGATCCTTAAGGCTTATATCAGCCATTCCGGAAAAGAGCGCGTGATCGGTGCATATCTCACACAGATGTCATACGGAATGTTTGTAAAGGAGAAGCCGGAGACACCGTGCCTTAGGGAATATCTGAAATCCCTGAAAGAAAAGGAGTGGCCGGCAGGCCATATCTGCGATCTGGCACTTTTGAAGATTCTTTCTGAGGAGAAAGAACCGGATGAGGCACTGCTTAAGTTTGAAGGAGAGCTTCTGGAATCCTGCGTGAAGAAAGGCATGGTATTTGAGTTTTTCCATGAGCTGGATCAGTCGCTTTTGAGGCCATATCAGCTGGATGATAAGACCTTTGTAGAATATCATGGTTCACCGGAGGATACTGTTATTTTGTATTACTGTCTGGATACGGGACTTGGAACTGTGCCGGAATATAAGAGCGAGCCGCTCCGTAATGTCTATCAGGGGATTTTTGTGAAAACATTTACATTGTTTTACGGGGAGACACTGCGGTATTATTTCCAGGCTGAAGCAGCAGACGGAGTGCATAAAACCAAAGAAAAAGTGATCACCATGAACCAGACAGATGACAGAGCTTCCAGCAAATATCAGCTGATCAATCAGATTCTCTGTGCACGGAAGCTGGAAAAAGAATCCGAAGTGAAGGAGAAGCTTGCACAGTATCTCCGCCAGGAACAGTACGTCAATGAAATGTTTGTCATAGAGAAGGAACCCGAAAGATGAATGAAATTCGTGATCTGATCATAGGAATCGATATTGGAAAAGAATATACACAGATCTGTTATTACGACAGAAAAGCAGAGGAAGCCCGCTCTCTTTCCATGAAAGTGGGAAGCAGCCAGTATGAGGCACCGGGCTGTATCTGCTACCGTACCGGACAGGATGATTACTGTGTCGGACTGGAGGCGGAATATTTTGCCAGGGAAAAAGGCGGGATCATGATAGGAAATATCTATGATATCTGCTGCAAGGAAGAGAAAATGCAGGTAGCAGGCGAAGAAAAAACTCCGGAAGAGCTGATGGCACATTATCTGCGAGAAATCCTGAAATTTCTGGGAATTCAGGATATTATAAAAAATACAAAATGCTTATGTATTACATCTCCGGGTCTCACAGGAACACAGGTGAGAAATTACCAGAAAGCCTGTGAATTGGCTGGTTTTTCAAAAGAAAAATATATGCTTATGGATTACGGCGAGAGTTTTTACTATTATGCGCTCGGTCAGAAAAGAGAAACATGGAACCGAAGCGTGGGATGGTATGCTTTTGCCAACGATAAGGTAACTTTCCGCAAGCTGACGATCAACGGATCAGCCAGACCTGTTCTTGTAAAAATGGAAGATCCGGTTAGTACAGAGCTGGCACCGGAGGATGAGATCCGTGATGTGGAGTTTTACCGTTTTGTAAATAAGACACTGGGAAAAGAGCTCTTTTCCAGTGTGCAGATTACAGGAGAGGGCTTTGACCAGAAGTGGGCACAGCAGTCGGTGAAGCTCCTCTGCCATCAGGGACGCAAGGTGTTCTACGGCAACAACCTTTTTGCAAAAGGAGCCTGCATAGCGGGAAAAGACCGCCTGGAAGATAAGAAACTCAAGGGCTATCGTTTCTTAAGCGATTCACTGGTGACTACAGATGTGGGAATGGATATGCGTGTAATGGGCTCACCGGCATATTATCCTCTGATCGAGGGTGGATATAACTGGTATGAATGTGGAGCGCACTGCGAACTGATCCTGGATGACACCAGTGAGCTTGTATTTGTTGTGGGTATTCCCGGAGAATCTGAGAAAAAACGTGTGGCTATGGCATTGGAAGGGCTGCCTGAGAGACCAAATCGAACTACAAGGCTGTCCCTGGAGCTTAAATATGTGTCATCTGAAGACTGTGAGATCACAGTGAAGGATCTTGGATTCGGGGAAATGTATCCTTCCAGCGGAAAGATCTGGAAGGAGCTGGTACGTTGGGATGAGACAGAAGAAAGGAAACAGGCATGAGCGGATATATTTTATGTCAGGTAAAAAAAGCAGAGAAGCCTTTTTACATTGAGAATATCAGCACCAATATCTATTCCATAGAAGAGCTCTGCTATTATCTTTATAACAATCTGTATCTTATAGACAGCTCTCTGATCAACCGGAAGCTGTGTACATGGCTTGAGGATGAGCTGGAGCTTCCGAAACTTGCAGCGAAGCTTCGTCCGTATATCGGAAAGGATGCAGGACTTGAGGAGATATTGTATCCTGTTTTTAAAGAGATCAATTATCTTGCCTATGAGGAACTTAAGAGTCTGAATGGAAGAATTGAAACACGGAACAGTGAATCAGAAGATATCCGCGAAAAGCGAAAAGGAGATGCGCTTATGGAGAACCGGATGTACGTCGGGGCTATCCGTGTTTACCAGAAGCTTATTGATAAAGGCGACGCTGCAGAGTTTACGGATGAGATGAGGGAGAGGATTTTTCATAATCAGGGCTGTGCATACAGCTACCTGTTCCAGATGGATAAGGCTCTGGACTGTTTCTGGAATGCATGGCAGGAGAGAAAATCCGAAGAGGCACTTAAGGTATATCTTCTGGCGTATCGAAGTGTACACAGCCAGGAAGACTTTGAAAAGACAGAGGATGAGTTGAAAGTAGAAGAATCCATAAGAAAAGAGATATCCGGAATTCTGGATAAGTTTATCAGCCTCCCGGAGAAGCAGGTTGCTTCCGGGGAGACAGACAGATTCCTGGAAAAGCTCACAAGAGAATATCACAGAAGTACAGGCTCTTGATCAGAGCCGTTCAAGAAGTTCGAGCAGAATCTGTCGGGCTTCTTTTTTTGTGTAGATCGCATCTTCCTCGGAGAGAGAGCATAAGTAATCATCCAGTGCCTGGCCGATACTGGTTTCCTTGAGATAGATGCAGATAAAGGTGCCTTTTTCTGAGAGAAAACAGAGAAAGACAGAATAATCCGAAAGGACTTCAAGATGGATGCCGGTTTCCGGAAGAAGCGTATGCTTCAGGATCTTGCATTTGCCATAGCCCATGTCGGTATCCAGAAGATGCTGGATAGCTTTTTTACGGATGTCTTGCGGAAGAGGTGTCTGATGGTAGGAATACGGCCCGTCAAAAAGACCGGTCTCAGCAAATTTCCGGATTCCGCTTACCGTAAAATAATTGCAGGAAACTTCGTTTGCGGTAAAAGTAAACTGGGGCTGTTTCAAAACAGCAGCCAGCTGAGAATAAACAGGACTGGAAAGATCAATATCACGGTTTTCAAATAAGGCATGGATAAATTCCGGTCCGTAAGACATCAGAGCCAGACAGGGATGGGATTCCAGTGCAAAGTTCGTAGTGGCTTCGGCTTGAAAAATAGAGCTGAAAATATCCAGAATCTGATCCGGGGAATCGGACTGCTGGAAAAAGCACCGGGAATTCTTCAGAATGCGTTGAAATTCCTGTGTATAGGCACGGATGACTTCCGGATTTTCTGTAAAGATAAAGGTTGTCATATCTGAGGATAGAAGCAGAACCTGTTTCTCTGTGATAAAGAAAAAAGGATAGAGCTCATAACTTCGGTCTTCGTGTCCGGACTGCGTATAATAATAGTAAGGACGGTAATTAAAAAATCCGGACAGGATAGGCAGGATCGTGCAGAGGAAAGTTTCCAGGTTCCGATTATAGTCCGGGGAAGCCTTCGGGTTCGGATGAAGTGGAAGAATCTGGATTACAGGTGGCAGTTTGCCGTACTGTGGGTAAAGATGAGCAAAGGTCTGTGCAAGAAGGCGGCAGTCTGCCGGAATATTGGTGCAGATACACTCATTGGAACCGGAATGCAGAATATCTTCAAAAAGACTGAGAACCTTTTTTTCCACATCAAGAGAAAATTCGCCTCTGTAAAAAGGAAGGCCCGGGAGCCTGTGAAATGCGCTGGGTAAAAAAGCCTGCTGTGAGCTGATCACCCTGAGTAGTTCTTCGATATATTTACGGTTGTAGTAAACTTCTTTGCCTATTTTTTCAATCTTATAGAGCTCCATAAGCTCCTGTCGTTGCGAGGGATTGATCCGAATCGAATCGCAGAACTGACGGACAAAATCAGTGCCTGGCAGACGCTTGCCTGTGATCATGCGCTGTAGGGAGGTGCGGTCAAGCCCGGACGAAGCAGCCAGTTGATAGACAGTCTCTCCTGTGAGCTTCAGATATTCCCGGCATTTGCAACTGAAATCAGACATTGTTTTTTCTCCTTTTGGTATGTAATGATGCTTTTGGTAATAGATAGTGGCATTATTATACAAAAATAGCACAGGATTTGCAATGAGTTGTAAAAAAACAAGGCACAATTAGGAGCACATATTGCAGAAGGATTTTTCGGAAAATAAAATAAGCGTATAAGATTTTTCGACGGTGAAAGATAGAAGAAAGGACAGCACGGTATGGCAGTGATAACGATTGCAATATGTGATGAAGTACGAAAAGACGCACAGAAACTTTTCGGGCAGCTTTCCGATTTGGTTCCGGATGCGGATATTATTATGTACCGGAGCAGAGAGAGCTTCCTTCAGAGCTTTGAAAACAGCCATAAACAATGTGATCTTCTGTTTATGGGGCTGGATGGCGAAAAGGGCGAAAGTCTGGAGACAGTGCGCGGTATACGTCTGCGTGGAAATTATATGCCGGTTGTGCTGCTGGCTGAGAATGATCACTTTTATAAAGAGGCTTTTGAAGTGTTTTCATTTAATTATCTGATCAAGCCGGTGGAGACCGGAGAACTGGAGCATGTACTGAAGCCGGTGCTGGAAACCTGTGAACGAAAAGGCGGAAAAGCTCTGCATTTTCATTACAGAACGCAGGTTTATACACTACAGCACAGTCATCTGGCTTACATATCCAGCAATCTTCATAATGTGAGTTTTCATATGATAGATGGCAGTATTATAAGCTGCCGCGCCAGGCTTGCAGATTTTTCGGGGCAGCTGAATGACAGCACCTTTTTGCGCTGTCACCAGAGCTTCTGCGTCAATCTTGAAAAAGTCACCTCCCTTCAGAAAAACAGTTTTATAATCGGTAAGGCGGAAATTCCCATTTCCAGATCCTATCTTAAAGAATCCCGGGAAAAATATAAAGATTATCTGGCACAGCAGAAGGTTTGCTCTTGACAGGTCCTTTTTGGTATGTTACTATAACCGTACACTTTCGCGTAGTAGAGTGACCACGTGATAAAGGAATAACAGAAAAAAGGAGATCAACCATGAAGAAGAGAACAGTTGCAGTAGTGATGGCGGCAGCGATGACAATAGGAATGATGGTAACAGGAGTCAGTGTACAGGCAGGTGTCGAAGATAAGACCCTGATCGTCGGATTTGATGCAGAGTATCCGCCATTTGGTTATAAAGATGATAACGGAGATTATGTAGGATTTGACCTTGACCTTGCACAGGAAGTATGTGATAATCTTGGTTGGGAGCTTGTTAAGAAACCGATCAACTGGGATTCCAAGGATATGGAGCTGAATTCCGGAACAATCGACTGTATCTGGAATGGTTTTACCATCAACGGACGTGAGGATGACTATACATGGAGTGATCCTTACATCAACAACGAGCAGGTGATCGTGGTTGCCAAGGATTCCGGAATTGAGAAGCTTGCGGATCTTAAGGGTAAGAATGTTGTTGTGCAGGCGGCATCTGCAGCGCTGGATGCTCTGAACAGTGATGACAACAAGGAGCTGAAGGAGAGCTTTGGATCTCTTACAGAGAATCCGGATTATAATACTGCATTTATGAACATTGATTCCGGTGCGGCAGATGCAGTTGCAGTTGACATCGGTGTTGCCAATTACCAGCTTTCTCAGAGAGGCAAGGATAAATATGTGATCCTTGATGAGCCAATCCAGAATGAGCAGTATGGTATTGGATTCAAGAAGGGTAACGATGAGCTTAAAGACCTTGTATGGGCTGAGGTTGAGAAGCTTGATGAGTCCGGTGAGGTTGATAAGCTTGCGGATAAATATGAGCTGGACAAGACCATGCTCTGCATCAGCGACGATGCGGACGAAGCAGAGGACTCTGATTCCGAGGAAGCAGACGAGAAAGACAGCGATGACAGTGCAGATAAGGATACAGAAGCTGAATCTAAATAAGTTAACCGGATCAGACCGTGAAAGCGGATTGAGGATATCCGCTTAAAACAACAGATCAGCAGAGATGATAATTTTGCGGATCAAGGAATAGACAGAAACGAAAACATAGTGGAAACAGCTTTCCACATGAAAAAAGGAAATGAGGGTGTTTCGGCACGAATGTGTTGCCGGGCACGCTCATTTCCTGTTGTTTACAGGAATTACAGATTTCAGTCCGATTTATAGGACTGAAATCGAGAACCAGGAGGAAAAAAATGAGTTTTAGTGTAATGCTTCAGCAGCTGGCAGGAGGAATGTTGGTCTCTATTGAGATCTTCTTTGTGACGCTTCTGTTTTCTCTGCCGCTGGGACTTCTGATCTGTTTTGGCAGAATGTCAAAGAACAAGGTGATACGTGGAATCGTGTCCGCCTACATATCCATCATGCGTGGAACACCGCTGATGCTGCAGCTGATGGTTGTATATTTCGGACCGTATTTTATCTTTGGAATCCGCATTTCCATGGGATACAGTCTGATCGCTGTATTTATTGCCTTTGCCATCAACTATGCTGCTTATTTTGCAGAGATCTACCGTGGCGGTATTGAATCCATGCCTGTGGGACAGTATGAGGCTGCGAAGATCCTGGGTTATAACCGTGTGCAGACATTTTTCCGGATTATTCTTCCGCAGGTGCTCAAAAGAATCCTGCCGTCCATAACGAATGAGGTTATTACCCTGGTCAAGGATACTTCACTTGCGTTCGTAGTGGCTGTGGCAGAGATGTTCACCATTGCGAAACAGATCGCAAGCGCGCAGACGACCATGATGCCTTTTGTCATCGCTGCTGTATTTTATTATGTATTCAACCTGATCGTGGCTGTTGTGATGCAGAAGGTTGAGAAAAGCATGAATTATTACCGTTAACCGGAATGGAGATATAATATATGAAATTATTTGAAATGAAACATATCAAAAAAAGCTTTGACGGTCTGGAAGTTCTGAAGGATATCTCTCTTGATGTGGAGGAAGGAGAGGTTTTAAGTATTATCGGTCCTTCCGGCTCCGGTAAATCTACGATCCTGCGCTGTGCCACAGGACTTGAGACACCGGACAGCGGTGAGATCATCAAGACCGGTGAGGTGGGACTTGTGTTCCAGCAGTTCAATCTGTTCCCTCATTTTTCCGTTATGAAGAATATTGTGGATGCACCTTTAAAGGTCCAGAAAAGAAAAAAAGACGAGGTTTACGTCCAGGCAAGAAGCCTTCTTAAGAAAATGGGCCTTGCAGACAAGGAGAAGGCATATCCTTTTCAGCTTTCCGGAGGACAGCAGCAGCGAGTTTCCATTGCCCGTGCGCTCTGTATGAATCCGAAGATCCTGTTTTTTGATGAACCTACATCTGCACTTGACCCGGAGCTGACTGGTGAGATCCTGAAGGTTATCAAGGATCTTGCTCAGGAGCATATTACCATGGTGATCGTTACTCATGAGATGAATTTTGCAAGAGATATCTCCGATCGGATCATCTTTATGGATAAGGGCGTGATCGCAGTAGAAGGAACCCCAGAGGAAGTATTTTCTTCAGATAATGGAAGAATGAAGGAATTTCTGGGAAAATTCCACAGTGATATGGAGTAACAAACGGTTGCTTTTAAAGAGGCAATGTTATATAATTTCAAGAGGCGTGAATTAACCAGAGCCGGGCAGATAACGGACTTTTCGCCATTCCGGCCCGGATGTATGCAATCAGGAGGATAATAATGAATACAGACAGATATGTAAGCCCGCTGTCAGAGCGGTATGCAAGCAAAGAGATGCAGTACATTTTTTCCCCGGACATGAAATTCCGCACATGGAGAAAACTGTGGATCGCACTTGCTGAGACGGAGCGTGAGCTTGGCCTTAACATTACCCAGGAGCAGATTGACGAGATGAAGGCTCATGCGGATGATATCAATTATGATGTGGCTAAGGAGCGCGAGCGTCAGGTTCGCCATGATGTAATGTCTCACGTATACGCATTTGGTGTACAGTGCCCGAAGGCAAAAGGCATCATCCATCTGGGAGCAACCTCCTGTTATGTAGGAGATAACACTGATATTATCGTTATGACAGAAGCACTGAAGCTTGTACGCAAGAAACTTGTGAACGTTATCGCAGAATTGTCCAAGTTTGCTGCACAGTATAAGGATCAGCCTACTCTGGCATTTACACATTTCCAGCCGGCACAGCCGACAACCGTAGGTAAGAGAGCAACATTGTGGACACAGGAATTCCTGATGGATCTGGAGGATCTGGAGTATGTTTTAAGTACTATGAAGCTTCTTGGTTCCAAGGGAACAACAGGTACACAGGCAAGCTTCCTGGAGCTGTTTGACGGAGATCAGGAGACTATCGATAAGATCGATCCGATGATCGCAGAGAAAATGGGATTCAAGACCTGCTATCCGGTATCCGGACAGACCTATTCCAGAAAAGTTGACACACGTGTGCTGAACATTCTTGCAGGAATCGCAGCAAGTGCGCATAAGATGTCCAACGATATCCGTCTTCTTCAGCATCTGAAAGAGGTAGAAGAGCCATTTGAGAAATCCCAGATCGGATCTTCCGCTATGGCATATAAGAGAAACCCGATGAGAAGTGAGAGAATCGCTTCCCTTTCCAGATATGTGATGATCGATGCCCTGAATCCGGCTATCACCTCCGCAACACAGTGGTTTGAGAGAACTCTGGACGATTCTGCAAACAAGCGTCTCAGCGTTCCGGAGGGATTCCTTGCAATCGACGGAATACTGGATCTTTGCCTCAATGTTGTGGACGGACTGGTTGTTTATCCGAAGGTTATCGAGAAGAGACTGATGTCTGAGCTTCCGTTTATGGCAACTGAGAATATCATGATGGATGCAGTTAAGGCAGGCGGAGACCGTCAGGAGCTTCATGAGCGTATCCGTGAGCTTTCCATGGAAGCAGGAAAGAACGTGAAGGTAGAGGGTAAAGATAACAATCTTCTTGAGCTGATCGCAGCAGATCCGGCATTTAACCTGACTCTTGAGGATCTTCAGAAGGCCATGGAACCGTCCAGATATACAGGACGTGCCAAAGAGCAGACAGAAGCTTTCATTGCAAATGTGGTGCAGCCGGTGCTGGATGCGCATAAAGATCTGCTTGGCGTTAAGGTTGAGATCAACGTGTAATGCTGTAAGCATAAAAAGAACACAGACAGGAATGTCAGTTTTCTGTGGATGATATACAGATAACGTGGCATTCCGAATAATAGAGAAAGACACAAGGAGGAACCGTGTTATGGTAACTGCAGTAGTAGGAGCAAACTGGGGAGATGAAGGTAAAGGCAAGATCACAGATATGCTTGCTGAGAAAGCTGATATCATCGTAAGATTTCAGGGTGGAGCCAATGCGGGCCACACCATCGTAAATGATTACGGTAAATTCGCACTTCATACACTTCCGTCAGGTGTGTTTTACGGACATACGACCAGTGTCATCGGAAACGGTGTTGCACTGAACATTCCTGTATTTTTTAAAGAGTACAATGAAGTGGTAAGCCGTGGAGTACCTGCACCGAAGATCCTGATCTCCAACAGAGCACAGATGGTAATGTCTTACCACATTCTGTTTGATCAGTATGAGGAGGAGCGTCTTGGCGGCAAGGCTTTCGGTTCCACAAAATCCGGAATCGCTCCGTTCTATTCTGACAAATATGCAAAGATCGGCTTCCAGGTAAGTGAGCTTTTTGATGAGGAAGCACTGAAAGAGAAGGTTGTACGTATCTGCGAGACCAAGAACGTAACACTTGAGCATCTCTATCATAAGCCTCTTCTGAAACCGGAAGACATCATGAATGAGCTGATGGAATACAAGAAGATGGTTGAGCCATACGTATGCGACGTATCTCTCTATCTCTGGAATGCACTGAAAGAGGGCAAACAGGTTCTTCTTGAGGGACAGCTTGGAACCTTAAAAGATCCGGATCACGGAATCTATCCGATGGTTACATCCTCTTCCACACTGGCTGCTTATGGTGCCATCGGTGCAGGCCTGCCTCCATATGAGATCAAGAAGGTCGTAACCGTATGCAAAGCTTACTCCAGTGCAGTTGGAGCAGGTGCATTCGTTTCTGAGATCTTCGGCGAGGAAGCAGATGAGCTGAGAAAACGTGGTGGTGACGGTGGTGAGTTCGGTGCTACTACAGGCCGTCCGAGACGTATGGGATGGTTCGACTGTGTTGCATCCAAATACGGATGCCGTCTCCAGGGAGCTACAGACGTTGCTTTTACAGTACTGGACGTTCTGGGATATCTGGATGAGATCCCGGTTTGCACAGGCTATGAGATCGACGGAGAGGTAACAACAGAATTCCCGACAACAGTAATGCTTGAGAAGGCAAAACCGGTGATCGAGAAGCTTCCGGGATGGAAATGCGATATCCGTGGAATCAAGAAATACGAGGATCTTCCGGAGAACTGCAGAAAATATGTTGAGTTCGTAGAGAAGCAGATCGGATTCCCGATCACAATGATCTCCAACGGACCAGGAAGAAACGACATCATTTACAGATAATCAATGATCATGACAGGCAGCGCCGGGGAGTAATCTTCGGCGCACTTTCGTTATCTTATAAAGAGAGGAATCCGAATGAAAAATTTTAAGAGAATCGCAGCGATCGCAGGTGTGATCATTCTGCTTCTGATTTTCTGTCTGCCGATGGTATTTGCATGGGGAAGCAGTGAGAATTCTCAGGCACTGTTCCGGGGGGCTTTTGCGGCAGCTGTGCTGGTGCCTATTGTGGCCTATGTTTTCTGGATGGCATACAGAATCTGGGGAAATAAGAAGCCAGAGGAGAATCCGAACCGTATGATCGAGAACATTATTTTTGATGTGGGAAATGTGCTGGTGGATTACGGATGGGAAAACTATCTCCGTGGATATGGCTTCCCGGAAGAAAAATTTCAGAAGATCGCAGATGCAACATTTCGAAACCCGGTATGGGAAGAACAGGACAGAGCTATGCATGACGAGTCCTGGTATGTAGACCGGTTTGTTGAAAGTGCACCGGAATATGAGAAAGAGATCCGTGAGGTGATCCGTCGTGACTCAGAGTGTATACACCTGAAAGATTACGCGGAGACCTGGGTGAAATATCTGAAAAATCAGGGATATCATCTGTATGTGCTTTCCAATTATGGATCTTACATGTTGGACCGTACAAAGCAGGATATGACTTTTCTCAAATATATGGACGGAGTGATTTTCTCCTGTGATGTGCATGAGATCAAGCCGGAGGCAGATATTTACAAAACTCTTCTGAAGCGTTTCAATCTGAAACCGGAGAAATCGGTTTTTCTGGATGACAGGGAAGTGAACTGCGAAGGAGCAAGAAAAGCAGGGATCCGTGCAATTCAGTTTAAAGATCTGAAACAGGCGGCAGGGGAGCTTGAGAAACTGGGTGTGAAATAGATCTGAAACTGATCTGCAGAAAAGAAAAAAGAGAAACACAGAGAGCCTGCACCATCGCGAAGCCCTCTGCGTCTAAAGGGGAGGATATGAACAGTATATCCCGGAATATTGAAAGATATACATGATCAGTATAAAAATCTCCGATTTTGCGATATTATAATTTGTGTTTTAGAGCAAAAGATGGTATAATAAAGTCTAAATTATTGGAAAAGAGGATCAGACAATGAGCGATATGACAATTCTGGAGCAGTGGCGTTCCGTTGCTTATAATCAAAATGCAGATAAGAATAAGCTTCAGCGCTTCTGGGCAACTTATTTTAACATTGAGAAGAATATTTATGAGCAGCTTCTTGAGAACCCGGATGAAGTAGTTTCCGGTACTGTTAAAGAGCTTGCTGAGAAATATGGTCAGGATGTTATGACTATGGTTGGTTTCCTTGACGGAATCAACGACAGCCTTAAGGTTCCGAATCCGATCGAGACAATGGATGAGAACACTAAAGTCAATCTCGCATTCGATAAGGAAGCACTTTATAAGAACATGGTAGATGCCAAGGCTGACTGGCTCTACAACCTTCCTCAGTGGGACAAGATCTTCACAGAGGAGAAGAAGAAGACCCTTTACATGGAGCAGAAGAAATCCGGTACAGTTGTGAAACCTCACAAGGTCGGAAGAAATGATCCGTGTCCATGCGGAAGCGGTAAGAAATACAAATACTGCTGCGGAAGATAATGAACGCGAAGAAGAATCTGGATTACATCATCGTGCTGGGTGCCCATGTGGACGGAACACGAATGACACTTGCCCTTCTGGAACGAGCCAGAAGGGCTCTTCTTTATCTGGAGGAGAATCCCGGGACTCGTGCAGTGCTTTCCGGTGGTAAGGGTGACGGAGAGAATATCACAGAGGCGGAAGCCATGTATCGCTATCTCACAGAACATGGGATCGCAGGAGAACGCCTGATTCTGGAAGAATATTCCACCAGTACGAAGGAGAATCTGGCTTTCAGCCTGGAGAAGATCGGAACAGGAAACTGCTCGGTGGGAGTTGTGACCAACAATTTTCATGTATGGAGAGGCGCGGCCATTGCCAGAAAGTGCGGCTTCCGGGAGGTATACATGATCCCTTCCAGATATCGAAGTTGGAGGCTTCTGATCTATATTCCGAGAGAGATCCTGGCAATCATCAAGGATAAACTCATGGGTAATCTCTAAAAAAATTTTTTTCAAAGATGCGTTGACAAATAAAAAACCTACGCTTATAATGAACCACAGAAAAGGCAATAAATAACACGTTGACGAGACGAGTAAGCTGCGGAACGTTACAGAGAGAGATGTGAAGTGCTGGAAACATCTCATCGGGAAACAGCCGAAGACTACCTCCGAGTGGCCCCAATCCGGTCCGGTGATTCCGTTATCATCATAATTGAGAGGCTTTACAGCTGAACGTATTTCAGCAGTAAGGCAAGCAGGGTGGAACCGCGAGAATGAACTCGTCCCTTACAGTGCGTGATGTGCTGTGAGGGACTTTTTTATACCATAGGAAATTACTCCATAATGTTCCATGGAATAAAAAAGCCCTCCAGGCAGAAACGTGCTGTGTGTCATAGAAATCCGCCGAAATGAAAGGAGAAATAATCATGATCATCACATTAAAAGACGGCTCAAAAAAAGAATACTCAGAAGCAAAATCAGTGATCGATATCGCATATGACATCAGCGAAGGACTTGCACGTGCTGCATGTGCAGGTGAGGTAAACGGAGAGGTCGTAGATCTTCGAACAGTTCTCGACAGCGACTGTGAGCTGAACATCCTCACAGCAAAGGACGAGAAAGGCCTTGCAGTTCTCCGTCATACAGCATCTCATGTAATGGCACAGGCTGTACAGAACTTATATCCGCAGGCAAAGGTTGCCATCGGACCATCCATTGATACGGGATTCTACTATGATTTTGACCATGAGCCATTTTCACGCGAGGATCTGGATGCCATCGAAAAAGAGATGAAGAAGATCATCAAAAAAGGTGCAAAGATCGAGCGTTTCACAAAATCCCGTGAAGATGCTATTGCATACTTCAAAGAGAAAAACGAGCCATACAAGGTTGAACTGATCGAGGATCTTCCGGAGGGAGAGGAGATTTCCTTCTATTCCCAGGGAGACTGGACAGATCTCTGTGCAGGACCTCATCTGATGAGCGTTAAGGGCGTTAAAGCATTCAAGCTTCTTTCTTCTTCCAGCGCATACTGGAGAGGCAGCGAGAAGAACGCAATGCTGACACGTATCTACGGAACTGCATATGCAACAAAGGATGAGCTGAAAGAGCATCTGGAGCAGATGGAAGAGGCAAAGAGACGTGACCACAACAAGCTTGGACGTGAGATGAAGATCTTCACAACTGTAGATGTGATCGGACAGGGACTTCCGCTTATCATGCCAAACGGTGTGATCATGATGCAGGAGCTTCAGCGCTGGATCGAGGATGAGGAGACAAAACGTGGATACGTAAGAACAAAAACTCCTCTTATGGCAAAGAGCGATCTTTACAAGATCTCCGGACACTGGGATCATTATAAAGATGGCATGTTTGTACTTGGCGATGAGGAGAACGATAAAGAGGTTTATGCACTTCGTCCTATGACATGCCCGTTCCAGTACTATGTATACAAAGCAGAGCAGCACAGCTACAGAGATCTGCCGATCCGTCTCGGTGAGACATCCACACTGTTCCGTAACGAGGATTCCGGTGAGATGCACGGCCTGACACGAGTTCGTCAGTTTACGATCTCCGAGGGTCATCTGATCGTAAGACCGGACCAGATGGTAAAAGAGTTCAAGGATTGTATCGCACTTGCTCAGTACTGTCTGCAGGTACTTGGTGTTGAGGAGGATGTAACCTATCATCTTTCCAAATGGGATCCGACTAATAAAGAGAAATACATCGGTGAGCCGGAAGTATGGGAGGAGACAGAAGGCCATATCCGCCAGATGCTGAACGAGCTGAACATTCCGTTCACAGAGGATGTAGGAGAGGCTGCTTTCTACGGACCGAAGGTTGATATCAATGCGAAGAACGTATATGGCAAGGAAGATACCATGATCACAATTCAGTGGGATGCACTTCTGGCTGAGCAGTTTGATATGTACTATATCGATGAGAACGGAGACAAACAGCGTCCGTACATCATTCATCGTACATCCATGGGATGCTATGAGAGAACACTTGCATGGCTGATCGAGAAATATGCAGGAATGTTCCCGACATGGCTTTGCCCAGAGCAGGTTCGTGTGATCCCGATTTCCGAGAAGTTCAACGACTATGCTGCAAAGGTTGAGGCCGAGATGAAAGAGGCAGGCATCCGCTGCTCCGTAGATGGACGTTCTGAGAAGATGGGCTACAAGATCCGTGAAGCACGTCTTGAGAGAGTACCGTACATGCTCATCGTTGGTGCAAAAGAGGAAGAAGAGGGTAAGGTTTCCGTAAGAAGCCGTTACCTTGGCGATGAGGGAATGAAAGACCTTGGCGAGTTCATCTCCTTCATTAAAGAAGAAATCAAGAACAAAACGATCCGTAAGATCGAGGTTCAGGAAGAAAAGAAATAAAGATAAATTATAAGAAAAAGGCGGTCCGCATGGTAAACAGCGGGTCGCCTTTTTTGATACTCCGGGACAGTTCAAAAGCTGCCACCGGATTTTTTTATTTGAAATATTTTTCACGGATGATCTCAACAGGCATATCCATTCCTGTCCAGATGTGGAAAGCTTTTACGCCCTGGTGGAGCAGCATGTACATGCCGTTAAAGGTTGGACATCCCGCCTCACGTGCCTCACGGAGAAGTCTTGTTTCCCTTGGCTCATAGACAACATCAGCAACCGTAAGCTCCGGGTGAAACAGGGTTTTATCCGGGATGACAGTTCCGGTGACATCCGGAACCATGCCCACAGAAGTTGCGTTGATCAGAAGCGTACTTTCTTCCAGTGCATCCTTGAGGGCTGCATGGTCATCCATTTCATGAAGAATCATTTCGCATTCCGTCATGTGAGACATTTTTTCTGCCATGGCAGCAGCACGTTCCCAGTAACGGCTGGTAGGACGGGCAAAAACGTGAATCTTTCTGGCACCTTCCAGTGCAGACTGTCCGCAGATCGCCATTCCGGCACCGCCCACACCCATGACTGTGATGGTGCGTCCCTTCACATCACAGCCGGCATCTCTGGCTGACTGTGTAAATCCATAACCATCTGTATTAAATCCTTTTAATTTTCCATTATCATTACGAACAGTATTGACAGCTCCGATAAGCTGTGCTGTAGGAGAAAGCTCATCCAGAAGCTCTACGATCTTGTTCTTGTTCGGCATGGTCAGGTTAAAGCCTTTGATCCCGCAGGCTTTCAGTCCTTCCACAGCCTGGGGGAGAGTTTCTTCTGTCACATCAAAGCAGAGATACACATAGTCAAGCCCAAGATAACGAAATGCCTCGTTATGCATAAGTGGTGATACGCTGTGTGCGACCGGGCTGCCAAGAAGTCCGGTAAGCCCTGTGTGTCCGGTGATATTGATCATTGTTCGATTCCCTCCAGTGTTTTGAAATATGCAGCACTTCAGGAAATTATTTCCTGAATTGTTATAATAAAAAGCATTTTAACACTATAAAGTGCGAAAATCAATAAATACGCAGATTGTACGGAAAATTATACATTTTTGTCACGAATCTATAGAAAATATCTATGAGTGTCGAGGAACCCAGAAAGAGCACGACAACTTTGAAGGATGCGCCACCACACTTTGACAAAATGTGCAGAAAGCCTGCCCTATAATAAATTCACCTACCAAAGTTGAGAATTATGATAACAGGCGAAACAGCAGCGGGGGAATCTCATGTATCAGACGATATACATAGATGTTGTTTTTATAACGAATTTCCTGATGGATTATATGCTTCTCAGGCTTGTGGGAAAATTCCTGCATCTTGGAGGAAAACGCTTACGCTGTATGGCAGCAGCTGTTTTCGGCGCATTCGTATCCTGTCTGCTTCTTTATGTACCTTTTAAGATCATTCCTCCGGTCATTGTTCTGATCCACGGAAGCTGTGCTTTTTTTATGGCAGGATTTGCTTTCCGGCTGAAAAAAGGAGCGCTTCTTGCAAAGACCATCCTGGCAATGTATCTTACAGCCTTTGTGGTCGGCGGTATTTATCAGGCTCTGGAAACAGAAAAGACCATGACTGTAAAAACCTTTCTGCTTTTTCTGGCAGGGATATACGGAGGATTCTACACACTGACCTGTGCGGCAGATGCCTTCCGGCTTGGAAGAAAAAACATTTATCCGGTGATCCTGACATATCAGGGAAAACAACAGCAGTCATACGGCCTGTTTGACACGGGAAACCTTCTTCTGGACCCGATAAGCAGACAGCCGGTATCGATCATTAAGAAGGAGCTTCTGGAAAAACTGATCTCCAGTGATCTGTCAGAGAAGCTTAGGTACATAAAAGAAGCTCCCGGCGAGCTGAACAGAACAGAACTCACCATGCTGCAGCCGCATTTTCTTACCTTCCGGGGAGCCGGAGGAAAGGAAGGGCTTTTGCTGGCTGTGGTACTGGAGGAGCTTATGATCCAGACTCCCGGAAGGGTGGTGCATGTGGGAAAACCGGTGCTTGCCATAACATTCGAGCCCTCAGCTTTGGGAGAAGAGTACGGGATACTTTTGAATTCCAGACTATTGCAATAAGGAGGGGGCATTGCTATGAACAGAGCAGCAGTAAATTATTATCCATTTCAGGTATTTTCAAGATTTATGATCAATCATCCGAAGGATGTGTTTTATATTGGGGGAAATGATATTCTTCCGGCACCGCTTGTGTCAGAACAGGAGGCGGCGGTGATCAGTCTCCTTGGAACAGAACGGGAACAGGAGGCAAAAGCAGTTCTGATCGAACATAATCTCCGCCTGGTGGTATATATCGCGAAAAAATTTGACAACACAGGCGTGGGAGTGGAAGATCTGATTTCCATTGGAACGATCGGCCTTATCAAAGCAATCAATACCTTTGACCCTGTAAAAAATATCAAGCTTGCGACCTATGCGTCACGGTGTATTGAGAATGAGATTCTTATGTATCTCAGAAGAAACAGCAAGACACGGATGGAGGTCTCCATTGATGAGCCGCTGAATGTTGACTGGGACGGAAATGAGCTGCTGCTCTCGGATATTCTGGGAACGGACGATGATGGGATCTCAAGGAAGCTGGAAGACGAGGTGGAGATCGCACTTCTGGGAAAAGCTATCAGCAAGCTTACGAAGAGAGAGCAGCTGATCGTACAGCTTCGGTTCGGTCTCGGAAACCGGGAAGGAATGGAAAAGACCCAGAAAGAAGTAGCGGATCTTCTGGGAATCTCACAGTCTTATATTTCAAGGCTGGAAAAGAGGATCATGAAGCGGCTGCGGAAGGAGATTGTGAAATATGAGTAAAAGGCATAAAAATATCTAAGAGTGATAAAGTGGTATATTTAGAAGAAACGAAGAACGTCAGTATCTCTGGAAAGTTATTATTTTACAGACTTTCCGGAGATTTTTTTGTCTGGTTATTATTATCTTCTTTATATCAAGGTATTTACAGCTATGAAGCATTTCGCATTCAGGAAAATTAGAGCTACTGTGTAATATAGGTTTAAGCATAGAGATAAAAATCCCATGTTCTTGCGAAATATATGAGGCGATGCTATACTTGGTTAATAGTGGAATAATGTTTGGGAGATGTAGTTGAAATGTTTATTTGTAAGGGAGAAAAATATGAATCTAAAAAAAGTACATCATATAGCTATTATAGGAAGTGACTACTGTAAATCAAAAGATTTCTACGTCAACAAATTAGGATTTTCTGTAATCAGAGAAAATTACAGACCAGAACGGGATGATTACAAAATTGATCTTCGGCTGGATGATATGGAACTGGAACTTTTTATTATGAAAAATCATCCCAAACGACTCAGTCCGGAGGCATATGGCTTGCGGCACTTGGCTTTTGCGGTTAAATCTGTAGATGAAACGGTAAAACAATTGAATGATCTGGGAATTGAAACAGAACCGGTTCGACTGGATGATTATACACATAAAAAGATGACATTTTTTAAAGATCCGGATGGATTACCATTAGAAATACATGAATAAACAGAAATAAGAGGTGAATTTCTCTTTGAAGCAGCCCTGTCCTGGTATAAATCATAGAATAAATCAATGAAATGCCATAACACAGACCATTTTTTTCTTGGAAAGATTTTCTATCGGAAAGGTGCACCGGGCTGCAATAGCGTTAGATGGAAAGGCCAGAATTGTAGCGGGGTCTTTTTCGAGGATTCGGGAGAAAAATCGGCAGGTGGCAGAAGACCTGGGAATATCATCGGATCGCTGTTATGTAACTTATCGGGAAATGGCAGAAAAAGAAGCAGAGAGAGCAGATGGAATTGATTTCGTGATCATCGTGACACCGAACAGTTCGCACTTTGAAATTTGTAAAGCATTTCTTGAAGCTGGAATTCATGTAGTCTGCGATAAACCGGTAACGACAACATATGCACAGGCTGTGGAATTAAACAGACTGGCCAAAAGCCGAAACCTTTTGTTTATGGTAACCTACACCTACATGGGAAATGTGACAGTAAAATACGCCAGAGAGCTGGTTCGTCAGGGAGCAATCGGTGATATTCGTGTTATTATGGCGGAATACCCACAAGGTCAGGATGCATTTGTGGAGAGATTTGATCCTTCTCAGGGAGGGTGGAGAAATGACCCGCACTTTGCAGGAAATTTTACGGAAGATATGATCGATTATCCATCTATCAAAGATGGTGCGGCAGGTCTTGCGTTTATTGAGGCATGCCTGGAGAGCAATAAAGATGGAAATATATGGAAAGAAATGTGTGATTAAGAGAACACTATTATAAAAAACGTAATCATGCATGGTCAGAGCTGTTGTGAAGATCAAAAATTCTGGAATGTGAAGTGCCACAGAATACCGGCAGGAGAGAACGATGAACAGAGAAGAGATCGATCGTTATCTGAGACAGATAACGCCAAGAGAAAAAAAGATTCTTGAGGGGACTCCCCAGGAGGAGCTGAAACGGCAGGATATCAGCCGTTTTGCAAAGGCCGGTCAGGGAGCTTATCTTTTTGAGGGAAGCCTTTTTATGGCACCCGGAGAAAAGATCGTGGTGAGCAGACAGGACAGATATGCGGAGGTGCTGCCACACAAGCATGACTATATTGAGCTGTGCTATCTGTGGTCCGGAAACTGCAGCCAGACCATAGAGGGCAAAAAAATTGTTACCAGCGAGGGAGATGTGTGTATTTTTGATACCCAGGCGGTGCATGCGATCGAAGCCGGAGGAGAGAATGATATTCTGGTAAATATTCTGATGAGCCAGGAGTTTTTTGACAGCGCATTCTTAAGCCGGATGCCCAGACAGGGAATCGTTTCGGAGTTTCTGGCAGATTCTGTGACGCGAAGCAGAAAGAAGCAGCATTATCTTTATTTCAAAGCTCACAGGAACAGCCGTGTTCGAGAGATCATGGAGCAGATCATATGGGAATATCATGAACATGATATTGGTATGGAAGAGGTAATGGAGAGCTATGTGATCATCCTGTTTACGGAGCTTCTCCGGGTCTGGCGCGACGAGTCCAGAAAGCAGGCTTCTGTTTCCAGAGAGGTGCAGATTCTGGAACTTCTTGCCTACATTGAAAAAAATTACGAAACCTGTACATTGCCTGAGATGGGAAAAGCTTTCGGCATGCATGGCAATTATCTCACGGCTCTTCTTAAAGAAAAAACAGGGAGAAGCTTTGTGGAGCACGTGCAGGAACAGCGTCTGAAGAAGGCACGCATGCTTCTGGAGACAACAGAGCTGCCGCTTTCGGAGCTGATTCCGCTTTGCGGATACAACAATATGAACTTTTTTTACCGGAAATTCCGAGAGGCGGAAGGGTGTACGCCGGCTCAGTACCGAAAAGAACACAAACATACCTTATAAATGGTTAATATTTGGATGAAAAAGCGTTATTGAAGGATGGCGCTTTTTTTGTTACTATTTTTATGAAATTTAACGATATCACGGAAAACCGGGGGTAAAAAATATGTTAAAGATAAATGAAATCCGCATGGATTATGAGAAAGAGCAGATTGGAATCACACATGTTCCGGAATTCAGCTGGACATTAGAAAGCGATAAAAGAAATGTCATTCAGGAGGCATATGAGCTGGAGATCGCTGAAGATCCGTCATTTGAGAATAAGATCTATGCAAGCGGAAACTGCAAAAGCGATGCTTCCGCACAGATTCAGCCGGAAGGCGTGAATCTTGCTTCCCAGAAGAAATATTTTGTCCGTGCAAAGGCAAAAGCAGCAGGGGAAGAATCAGACTGGGCAGAGACTTCTTTTGTAACAGGAATCATGGATAACAGTCAGTGGAAGGGTGTATTTGTTTCCGCAGAGGAGGAAGCAGATAAGGACAATTCCAAGGGAACTTATGTAAGAGGGGAATTCACAGTTTCCAAACAGGTGAAAGAAGCATTTGTATCTGTAACTGCACTGGGACTTTATAACTTTTATATCAATGGAAAAAAAGTCGGACACGATGAGCTGACACCAGGCTGGACCTCTTATTGCAAGCATCTCTGCTTCCAGACTTATGAGGTAACCGATTACCTTAAAGAAGGAAAGAACGCAGCAGGTGCGATCCTGGCAGCAGGCTGGTACAAAGGAAAGATGGGCTTCGACGGTCTTGCAAAGAGAAGAAACCATTACGGCGAGAATACCGCACTTCTTTCCCAGATGGTGATCCGCTATACAGATGGAACTGAAGAGACGGTTGTCACAGATGAGAGCTGGAGAGGAGCAGACGCACCGGTAGTATTTGCAGAGATCTATGATGGAGAAATCTACGATGCTGCAAAGGAGATCAAAGGCTGGGCAGAGCCGGATTGCACAGAGGGAACATGGAAACAGGTCCGCAAGCTGGAGTACGATTTCTCCGTGCTTACAGGACAGGGCAGCGGAAAAGTTTCTCTTATGGATGAGGTGAAGCCGAAAGAAATCTTTACCACACCGGAAGGCGACACTGTTATCGATTTCGGTCAGAACATGAGTGCTCTGATCCAGGTACATGCAGCAGGAAAGAAAGGCGACGTGATCCGCCTGGACTGCTTTGAGGTGCTGGATTCCAAGGGCAATGTATATCTGGATAATTTAAGAGGGGCAAAAGAATCTCTTCAGTATACATTCGGAGAAGACGGAACTATCACGTATCGCCCGTCCTTCACATTTATGGGCTTCCGCTATGCGAAGATCGTTTCCTTCCCGGGAGAGCCGAAGCTTGAGAACTTTACAGCGAATGCGATCCATACCAACATGGAGCGTACCGGATTTATTGAGACATCCAATCCGGATCTGAATCAGCTGGCACATAACATTCTCTGGGGACTGAAGAGCAATTTTGTGGATGTTCCTACAGACTGTCCGCAGAGAGATGAGCGTCTTGGCTGGACTGGTGACGCAGAGATCTTCTGCCGTACAGCATGCTTCCTTGAGAATACATATTCCTTCTATCGGAAATGGCTCCGTGATGTGGAGGCAGACCAGACAGAGGAAGGCGGAGTTGCCCATGTTGTTCCGGATATCATTTCCGGCAATGAGGGAGACAACTGGCTTCTGGAGCAGGGCAGCCACTCCGCAGCAGCCTGGGCGGATGTTGCAATAGTAAATCCATGGACCATGTATCTGACTTTCGGTGATAAAGAGATTCTGAAGATCCAGTATAACAGCATGAAGAACTGGATCAACTTTATGAGAGAATACTCTGTAGATTATATCTGGAACTACAAGCTGCAGTTCGGTGACTGGGTAGCTCTGGATGCAGAAGAGGGAAGCTATTTTGGTGCAACACCGAATGATCTTACCTGCACTGCATATTTTGCATATTCCACAGGATTGTTTGTGAAGGCAGCAGAGATTCTGGGACGCACAGATGATGTGAAAGAATACTCAGATCTTTACGACAAGATCGTGGATAAATTCCAGAGAACCTTCTATGATGAGAACGGTGAGATGACAGCCCAGACACAGACCGCTCATATCGTGGCTCTGTACTTCGGGCTGGCACCGGAAAAATATAAAGAAAAAACAGTTCAGGGTCTTTTAAGACTTCTGGAGAAAGAGAACGGACATCTTGTAACAGGTTTTGTGGGAACTCCGTATTTCTGCCATGCGTTAAGTCAGAACGGCCATGTAAAAGAAGCCTACGAGCTGCTTCTGAAGGATGATTTCCCGTCATGGCTGTATCAGGTCAAGATGGGTGCCACAACCGTATGGGAGCACTGGGACGGCCTGAAACCAGACGGAACTATGTGGAGCGCAGATATGAACTCCTTCAATCATTATGCATACGGTTCTATCGGAGAGTGGCTGGTTCGTGTTATGGCTGGTCTTGAGGTGGATGAGAAGAAGCCAGGCTACAAGCATGCAGTGATTTATCCGAGAATGGGCGGAGATCTTGATTATGTAAAAGCAGAATACCGCTCTGTATACGGACCGGTTAAGAGCTTCTGGGAAGTAAAACCGAAGGAAACAGTACTTCATGTTTCCGTACCTGCTAACACAACAGCAACCATTTGCCTGGATGGAGCAAAAGAGGTGAAAGCAGCAGACGGCCTTGCATTTGCAGCAGGAAAAGACTGCATGCAGGCGGAAGCTGGCTCCGGAGATTATGAGATTCATTTTGTGAGATAATAAGATAAGGCGGAATAAGGCAGTTTTCCGGGATTCGTAATACGATTCCGGGGAGCTGCCTTTTTTTGCAGAGGGCTTTTGGGGTGGAATTTGGCAGATATGTCCGCTATAATAGAAACAAAGTCAAAAACAAAAGAAAAGTCAGAAGGAGTGTGTCAGAGATGATCAATATCGCACATGCAAAACAGGAATTCGAGAAATATCTGGATGAATATGACCGTGAGGATGAACAGATCCGCCTGAAGATCGTACACACCTATGGAGTAGTGAAATATGCAGGTGAGATCGCCAGAAGAATGGAGTGCTCCGGGGAGGATGTGGAACTGGCAGAGCTGATCGGACTGCTTCATGATATCGGACGATTTGAGCAGATCCGGGAATTTCACAGCTTTGAGCCTGGAACAATGAATCATGCAGTGTATGGCGCAGAGCTCCTTTTTGGGGAAAAGAAGCTGATCCGGCGTTTTGTGGAGGATGACCGTTTCGATGAGCTGATCGATGCTGCAATCCACAGACACAGTGATTTTAAGCTGGAAGGCATCCACGATGCCAGAACACTTTTTCATGCGAAGCTGATCCGGGACGCAGATAAGCTGGATAACTGCCGGGTGAAACTGGAAGAATCCATAGAGGCTATGCTGGGAGCGTCAGCGGAGAAAGCAGGAGAAGGTCTGATCTCTCCGAAGGTGTGGGAGTCCTGCTTAAGAAGAGAATCTGTGGTTTCGGCGGACAGAAGGATTCCTCTGGATTACTGGGTATCTTATCTTGCACAGTATTATGATATTAATTTTCCGGAGACCTGTGAGATCATAGATGAGGAGAATTATATTACCAGAGTTGCAGAGCGTATTACCTACAAGGAACAGGATACCAGGGAAAAGATCCGCATTCTTACAGAAGACCTGAAACGGTATCTGGAAATGCCGGCTGTGTCTGTAAAAGAATAAACAGGCAGAATGAAACGTCGCAGTTTGTTCCCAAAACTTCCTGTGAGTTCGATACAAAAGAAATGGCGAAAAGAGCGGAGAATAGATCTTCCAGTGCTTTTCGTTGGAACTTTTCAGGTGTAAGAAAGGTCATGGCGGGCGCGGTGGCACCCTGTTCCGTGACCGAAACTGATAAAGAAATTGGTTAAAATATGAGAAAGTTGGGGGTTGACTTTGAGTTTGGTTTCGCTTAAAATGTATCGAAGATACGGCGTTGATGAGAATAGTACACAGGGATATGGCACAGAGAGGGATTCCCTCCGGCGTAGCCGGATGGTGGTGTGAGAGTCCTGCCGGGTGAACTGTGGAACCGGCCTCGGAGCTCTGCGTGATTGAAGCGTGGCGTGTTTTTCCGGCGTTAACGGAGTTTGAGAGAGTGCAGGGTGTCCTGTGCTAACTGGGGTGGTACCGCCGAAGTCATTCGGTCCCTTGTGTAGGGATCCGGAGGGCTTATTTTTTTGTCCGTAAAAAGGGACTGTATTTTCAGTGTACGGTTTATGGGACTTGAGTGAGCGTGAAGGATTCTGTTTGTTGCAGATCACAAGAAAAAGGAGATTTATCATGGCAAAAGAAAAGAAATTAGTACAGGCCATTACGTCTATGGATGAGGATTTTGCTCAGTGGTATACAGACGTTGTTAAGAAGGCTGAACTTTGCGGCTATACAAGCGTTAAGGGCTGTATGGCAATCAAACCTGCAGGTTATGCAATCTGGGAGAATATCCAGCATGAGCTTGACCGCAGATTCAAAGAGACTGGTGTAGAGAATGTTTATATGCCGATCTTTATCCCGGAGTCTCTTCTTGACAAAGAGAAGGATCATGTAGAGGGCTTTGCTCCGGAGGTTGCATGGGTGACTCATGGCGGTCTTGATCCGCTTCAGGAGAGACTTTGCGTACGTCCGACTTCTGAGACTCTGTTCTGTGATTTCTATCAGAAAGAGATCCAGTCCCACAGAGATCTTCCGAAAGTTTACAACCAGTGGTGCTCTGTTGTGCGCTGGGAAAAAACAACCCGTCCGTTCCTTCGTTCCAGAGAGTTCCTGTGGCAGGAGGGCCATACTGCACATGCAACAGCAGAGGAGGCAGAGGCTCGTACGATCCAGATGCTGAACCTGTATGCAGATTTCTGCGAGGAAGTTCTTGCTATCCCGGTTATCAAGGGCCAGAAGACAGAGAAGGAGAAATTCGCAGGTGCTGAGGCTACTTATACCATCGAGTCCCTGATGCATGACGGTAAGGCACTTCAGTCCGGTACAAGCCATAACTTCGGAGATGGTTTTGCGAAAGCATTCGGAATCCAGTACACAGATAAAGATAACACACTGAAATATGTTCATCAGACTTCCTGGGGAATGACAACACGTATGATCGGTGCAATCATCATGGTTCACGGTGATAACAGTGGTCTTGTTCTTCCTCCGAGAATTGCTCCGGTACAGACTGTGATCATTCCGATCCAGCAGCGTAAAGAGGGCGTTATGGAGAAGGCTGACGAGCTTCTTGCAGCACTGAAGGCAGCAGGTATCCGTGCGAAAGTTGACGCTACAGATAAGAGCCCGGGATTCAAATTTGCCGAGCAGGAGATGCGTGGTATTCCGATCCGTATTGAGTGTGGACCGAAGGATATCGAGAACGGTCAGGCTGTTCTGTGCCGAAGAGATACCCGTGAGAAATACACAGTATCCTTCGAGGAGCTTGCAGATAAGGTAAAAGAGCTTCTGGATACCATTCAGCATGATATGCTGGAGCGTGCACGTGCACACAGAGAGGCACACACTTATGTGGCAAAGAATTACGAGGAGTTCGGTGAGATCATCAACAGCAAGCCAGGCTTCATCAAAGCTATGTGGTGCGGCGACCGTGCATGTGAGGATAAGATCAAAGAAGATTTCCAGGCAACTTCAAGATGTATGCCATTTGAGCAGGAGCAGTTAAGTGATGTATGCGTATGCTGTGGAAAACCGGCTAAGAAGATGGTTTACTGGGGCCGTGCATACTAAATCATAAAAAATGCAGATATAAACAGCGGAGCAAAAAAATATGCTTCGCTGTTTTTTTATGGTATAATAACAGGGATTTCCTGATGCAATAATATAAGATTAACAGGGAGGTATTATGAAAATAGAGATACCACAAAAAGCGGCGCAGATTCTGCAGACACTTAATGAGGCCGGTTATGAGGCTTATGTTGTAGGCGGCTGTGTGCGGGATTCTATTCTGAACCGTGAGCCGGGAGACTGGGATATTACCACATCTGCCCTTCCGGAGCAGGTGAAAGCATTGTTCAGAAGAACGGTGGATACAGGAATCCAGCATGGAACTGTTACCGTAATGATAGAGAAAGAAGGGTTTGAGGTTACCACCTATCGGGTGGATGGAGAGTATCACGATGGCCGCCATCCGGAAAAAGTGACATTTACCAGAAGCCTTGAGGAAGATTTAAAGAGAAGAGATTTTACCATTAACGCCATGGCGTACCATCCGGAACATGGTCTGGTGGATCTGTTTGGCGGAATGGAAGACATTGATAAAAAGATCATCCGCTGTGTGGGAAATCCGGTAGAGCGTTTTACAGAGGATGCTCTGCGTATGCTTCGTGCAGTGCGATTTTCCGCACAGCTTGGTTTTGAGGTGGAAGAAAATACGAAGGCTGCGCTTTCCCGTATGTCCGGAAATCTTGAGCATGTCAGCGCAGAGCGGATCCAGACGGAGCTTGTGAAGCTGCTGGTGTCGACTCATCCGGATTACCTTCGGACAGCCTGGGAGACAGGACTTACCCGGGAATTCCTTCCGGAGTTTGATGCCTGCATGGAGACAGAACAGAATACGCCGCATCACTGCTACAGTGTAGGGGAGCATATTCTTAAGAGTCTTACGGAGATTGAAGCAGACAGACTTTTGCGTATCACCATGCTTCTCCATGATATAGCGAAGCCTGTGGTAAAAAAGACTGATGAGAATGGCAGGGATCATTTTAAGACCCACGGATCTGCAGGTGAAAAACTTGCAGGAAAGATCCTGCGTCGTCTGAAATTTGACAATGCGACCATTCGAAGCACCTGCCGCCTGATCCGGTATCATGATCTTCGTCCGGCTCCCACACCGGAGGATGTGCGAAGATGTGTGAATCTTATAGGAGAAGATCTTTTTCCATTATATCTTAAGATACAAAAAGCAGACCTTCTGGCACAGAGCACCTACAAAAGAGAAGAGAAATTATCACGCCTGAACGGAGTGATCAAGGCTTATCAGGAAATTCTGGAAAGAGGAGAGTGCACTTCTCTGAAAACCCTGGCAGTTACAGGAAACGATCTGATACGAGCCGGACATCCGGCAGGTCCGGCACTCGGAGAGCTTCTTTCGAGGCTTCTGGATGCGGTACTGAAGGATCCGTCTCTTAACACAAAGGAGAAGCTGCTTTTCCTGGCAGCTGAAAGATCAGAAACAGAATAGAGAATAACAAAAATCCCCCCTGCATATGATAGAACGTAAAATATGGCAGGGGGGAACGTGTTTGTATGATTATGGTTTGAGCGTGCTGGAGCAGTATGGACTGACTGCGGGATCGTCAGGCAGAGTGAGGGGTGCACTTTTGTGCCAGACAGAGAAAGGTTCTGTGATCATCCGGGAATTTCACGGCTCTGAAAAAAAGCTTGCCATGCAGCAGACGCTTCTTTTGAAGCTTAAGGAACAGGGATGTCAGGTAGATTTCTTTCTGGAAAATCAGGAAGGCAGTCTGGTGAGCCGGGATAAGGATGCCATTCCCTATACCGTACAGAACTGGCCGGAGGGCAGGGAATGTGACACAAAATCCGAAGCAGATATCCGCAAAAGTGTAAAAACACTGGCAGAACTTCATAAAAAAATGCAACTGCCCGTGGAAGAAGATTATAAAGGACGCAACCTCAGGGATGAATATACAAGACATAACCAGGAAATGAAAAAAATACGTATGTTTATCCGGAAAAAGGGAGCAGAAAATCAGTTTGAAAAAGAATATCTCTCAAGTGTGGAATGGTTCCTGGAAAAAGGTGAGGCGGCAGTCTCCATGCTGGAAATGACGGACTACCAGACACTTAGGGAAAAATCTCTGGCAGAGGGAAGTATCTGCCATGGAGAGTACAACCAGCATAATGTACTGATCCTTGGCCGCAATGTGTCAGTGACTAATTTCGGTCACTGGAGTTTTGATGTGCAGATGGCAGATCTTTACCGTTTTATGCGTAAGATTCTGGAAAAATACAGCTGGGATCCCCGCATGGCAGAAAAAATGCTGTTGGCCTACAATACGGTGCGCCCGATCTCGGAATCCGAATGGAAAAATCTGAAGGTGCGTTTTTTTTATCCGGAAAAATACTGGAAGCTTGCCAATTATTATTACACCCATAAAAAGGTGGTGGTTTCCGGAAAAAATGTGGAAAAGCTGCATACTCTGATCCGCCAGAAAAAACAGTGGGAGGAATTTCCGAAACAATGCTTCGGACAAAAATGATTATGAATATGGCAGAATATTACAAAAACAGAGCTTCCCTTTTTCAGAAAATTGTTATATAATACTAAATATATTATATGAAAGAAACAGGGAGGTATTTTGAAACATGGATTATAAGGAAATTTATAGTCAGTGGCTTGAAAATCCATACTTCGATGATGCGACAAAAGAAGAACTGAGAGCAATTAAAGACGATGAGAACGAGATCAAAGAGCGTTTTTACATGGATCTTGAGTTTGGTACGGCAGGCCTGCGCGGTATCATCGGCGCGGGTACCAACCGTATGAATATCTATGTTGTAAGAAGAGCAACACAGGGACTTGCCAACTACATTGCGAAGGTAGACAAGAAATCCCAGGGTGTTGCCATCGCATATGACTCCCGTCATATGTCACCGGAGTTTGCCCAGGAGGCAGCCCTTTGCCTGGCAGCTAACGGAATCAAGGCTTACATCTTCGAAACACTTCGTCCGACACCGGAGCTTTCTTTTGCAGTACGTCACTTAGGATGCGTTGCAGGTATCAACGTAACAGCCAGCCACAACCCACCGGAATACAACGGCTACAAGGTTTACTGGGAGGACGGCGCACAGATCACACCACCTCATGATTCCGGAATCATGGGAGAGGTAAAAGCAATCTCTGACTGGAATACAGTGAAGACCATGGATAAAGAAGAAGCAGTGAAGGCAGGACTTTTCGAGGTGATCGGACAGGCTGTTGATGATGCTTACATGGCAGAGCTTAAGAAACAGGTTATCCACATGGATGCGATCCAGGCAGAGGGTAAGAACCTGAAGATCGTTTACTCACCGCTTCATGGAACCGGTAATATTCCGGCAAGAAGAATCCTGAAAGAGCTTGGTTTTGAGAATGTATATGTAGTACCGGAGCAGGAGCTTCCGAACGGAGACTTCCCGACAGTCAGCTATCCGAACCCGGAGGCAGCAGAGGCATTTGAACTCGGACTTAAACTTGCAAAAGAGGTTGACGCAGATCTTGTTCTTGCAACAGATCCGGATGCAGACCGTCTTGGTGTCCGTGTAAAAGATAAGAATGGCGAGTATCATGACCTTACCGGAAACATGTCCGGATGCCTTCTTGCAAACTATGAGCTGAGCCAGAGAAAGGCTGTAAACGGAAGCCTTCCGGCAGACGGTGCTCTTGTAAAGACAATCGTTACAACCAACCTGGCAGATGCCATTGCCAAAGGATATGGTGTAAATCTTATCGAAGTACTTACCGGCTTCAAATACATCGGACAGCAGATCCTTGGCTTTGAGAACAGCGGCAAGGGTACATATCTTTTCGGATTTGAGGAGAGCTACGGCTGTCTGATCGGAACCTACGCAAGAGATAAAGATGCCATTGTTGCAACCATGGCACTGTGTGAGGCGGCAGCTTACTATAAGACACAGGGCAAGACTCTCTGGGATGCAATGATCGACATGTATGAGGAGTTCGGATACTACAAGGATGCGATCCAGGCAGTTACCATGAAGGGTATCGAGGGACTTGCGAAGATCCAGGAGATCATGACAACACTTCGTCAGAACCCGCCTGCAGAGTTTGCAGGACATAAGGTAACAGCAGTACGTGACTACAAGCTTGACGAGATCACAGATCTTGCAACAGGAGAGAAGAAACCTACAGGACTTCCGAATTCCAATGTTCTTTACTATGAACTCACAGACGATGCATGGGTTTGCGTAAGACCATCCGGAACAGAGCCGAAGGTCAAATTCTACTATGGAGTTAAAGGAACCTCTCTTGCTGATGCAGACGAGAAATCCGATGCAATGGGCAAGGCTGTTCTTGCAATGGTTGATTCCATGAAATAATATGGCCACACAGGACAGATATACGTTCGAAGAGCTTGTCAGCATTATCAGCAGGATCCGCAGAGAATGTCCGTGGGACAGTGTACAGACCCACGAGAGCCTGAAGGAATGCCTGACCAATGAGGTTCAGGAGGTTTTTGAAGGAATCGATCATTTCCGGGAGACCGGAGACAGTGATAATTTCTGTGAGGAACTTGGGGATATTCTGATGTTGCTTATCCTCCAGAGTGAGATCGCCCGTGAAGAGGGGCAGTTCACGATCGATGATGTGATCAGTGGCGTTGCAGACAAGATGAGATTTCGCCATCCGCGGATATTTTTTCCAGAAGACAAAGAAGCCTGCAGCCTTTCCTGGGAAGAACTGAAGAAGCGGGAAAAAATGGGCAGAAAATGCCCGTAATATGTGAAAAACCTTGACATTATAAGCCAAAAGGGTTATATATATAAAGCAAAGCCAAAAAATAAGAGAACATCAATTATAGGAGGAAACACCATGAATAAAACAGAGTTAGTAGCAGCAATGGCGAAAGATACCAATCTTTCCAAGAAAGATGTAGAAGCTGTTCTGAAATCTTTTATCGATGTTGTAACTGATGAACTGAAAAAAGGCGAGAAGGTTCAGCTTGTTGGATTTGGTACATTCGAAGTCAGCACAAGAGCTGCAAGAGAGGGAAGAAATCCTCAGACTGGTGAGACCATGACAATTGAGGCTTCCAAGTCTCCGAAATTCAAAGCTGGAAAAGCTTTAAAGGACGTTGTTAACGGTAAATAATCTGTTGGTTCAGAGTGATAACAGCAGGAGAAACCTTAAAAACCGGTTTCTCCTGCTTTTTTTAGGAGGAAAAAATATGCGTCTTGATAAATATCTGAAAGTATCCAGACTGATCAAACGCCGCACAGTGGCAAATGAGGCCTGTGATGCGGGAAGAGTTCTGGTAAATGACAAGCCGGCCAAAGCATCTGTACAGGTGAAGACCGGGGACACCGTGGAGATCCAGTTCGGAAGCCGGAATGTTAAGGTGGAGGTTCTGGAAGTTAAAGACACTGTAAAAAAAGACGAAGTGGAGAGTATGTTCCGCTACATCTGACAAAAGCTATGTCTGTCAGAAGAGAGCTTTGACAGAATAACGCAGAGGTCTATTCCGGAATACTTTTTCATAAAATAACAGAGAAATCATGCTTGGGGAAACAGCGATTGGAAGAGAAGAGGTCCACAGTACTTCACAGGCTGATACTGGAAAGGCAGAAGGGCGGAACTGTTACAGGGATCCGTGAGGTAATCTCCTTTGATGAAAAAGAAATATTGCTGTATACAGAAGAAGGAAAGCTGTCGATAAAGGGCGGAGAGCTTCATATGAAGCAACTTGACCTGAAAAACGGAGAGATGAGTTTTGAGGGCAGGATCGACAGCCTGAACTATCTGGGCAGAAAAAAAGACAGAAAAGAAGAACCCTTTTTAAAAAGGCTGCTGCGTTAGACAAAAAAGCCGGCAAACTGGTTGATATTTTTTGGAATAAGATGTAAAATCTGGATGTATAAGCTCGTAAAAAAGAAACAGTTTGAAGCAGTAAAAAAGGAGCGGACAGATTGAAGAAACCAGGGAAGGGAAAAGGAAAGAAAAAAATCGGATACAACTATCTTGGCATGATCGGAATCACAACCATCGCGTTGATCCTTTTGGGTGGTCTTATGGTACAGAGTAAGGCACTTGAGAGGCGTCTGGATTATTATGATTCCAAGGCTGCTGCGCTTGAGACATCCATAGAGAATGAGAAGGAACGCACCAAGGATATCGATGCTCAGAAAGAATATATGAAAACAGATGAATATGTGGAGGAAGCGGCACGTGAGAAGCTTGGTCTCGTAAAAGATAACGAGATTGTATTTCAGGAAGAAAAATAGCCGAAAAAAGATATTTCCGGCGAAAAATTTTTTTCAGGCTTTCGTGCAGCTTTGACAGATATTTCAGAACACCTCCTTTATAATAGTCAGTCAGTGAAGATTATAAGGGGAGGGGAGAATATGCAGGAATGGATAATTGCCATGCTCGTAGTCAGCATACTGCTGATGCTTCGGGACATGGCAAAAACTGTCTTTTCGGGAAGAACACAGGAGAAAGAAGAACTGATACCGCCCGGTGAGAGCCATCCCCAGAAGGAAAAGGTGGAACGGTATGCAGAGTCATTTCGTAAGCTTGCAGATACTTTTTACGGGATGCCTTACCGGAAAGAATTCTTAAGCAGCGGCCAGCTGAACCGTATTGTTTCCGATACCAGTTCCGCAGTGTGTTCCAGGTGTTATCAGAGAGAAATCTGCTGGGGAGAACGTGCAGGAGAGACCCTTCGCTTAAGTGAAAATATGATCCGGACCATGGAGGAGGGCGATGAGGAGGCTGTTCGTCAGGTACGAAGCGAATGGATGGGTGCCTGTGGACGTTCGGCACAGTATTTTCAGGTGCTGGGAGAGGAATTCCGGGAAGAACGCCAGAATCTTGTCTGGGACAACCGCATGATCGAGAATCGTCTGGCTGTTGCACAGCAGCTTACGGAGATATCCAGGATCATGGATCATATGGCAGAGGAACTGTATGATATCATGCCTGCAGATCCCCGGTTTCGGGAAGATTTAAGAAAAGCTTTCAGGAAGAAACACATTGTCATAAAGCATGTCTGGGTGATGGACAGGATCGAGGGAAGACGACAGGTTTTTCTGAACTTACGGGCCCGCAGCGGCCAGTGCGTTTCCATGGTTGAAATCTCACAGATCTTATCCAGAATCTGTGGCTGTCCCATGACTCCGGAGCAGGGCAGCAGGAGTACAGTCAACGGGGATTTTCATACCGTACATTTTGTGGAGGATGTAAGCTATCAGATGCTCTATGGAGTGGCCAGGCTTACAAGGGAACAGGAAAAGGTTTCCGGGGATAATTATATCTGCCGCCAGGAAGAGGATGGCAGGTTTTTCCTCTGCCTTTCTGATGGAATGGGCTCCGGCATGGAGGCTTTTAAGGAAAGTGAAATCGTGGTAGAGCTTCTGGAACAGTTTATGGAATCCGGGCTTTCCCAGGAAACAGCAGCAAGAATGGTGAATTCCGCGCTGATCCTGAAAGGCAGGGAAGGAATGTTTTCCACGGTGGATATCTGTGCGGTGGATCTTTACACAGGAATCTGCAATTTTCTGAAGGCAGGTGCATCTGCTACTTTTATCAAACGGGATCACTGGGTAGAATCCATTGCTTCAGAGAGCCTGGCAGCCGGGCTGGTGCAGCAGCTGGATTTTGACACGGCCTCCAGAAAGCTTTATCATGGAGATTATCTGATCATGATGACAGACGGGGTTCTGGATGCGCTTCCTGCCGAACGGGAGGAGGAAACCATGAAGGAGATCATCATGGACATCCGGGAAAAAGAGCCGAAAGAGATCGGAAGAGGAATTCTGGAGAGGGTTCTTGGATACAGCGATTACCGGGCACGTGATGATATGACAGTTGTGGTAGCAGGCTTGTGGAAAAAATAAGAGTTTTGTACAGGAGAAAAAATGCTTGAACGTGTAAAAAAATATATCAGGGAAAATCATATGTTGAAGACAGGAGATCTGGTCGCAGCAGGGGTATCCGGCGGTGCGGACTCCATTGCCATGCTGCATATCCTGAAACAGCTTCAGACGGAATTTGGCTTTTTACTGGAGGCAGTCCATGTTCATCATGGAATCCGCGGAGAAGAGGCCGACAGGGATGAAAAACTTGTCCGGGATATTTGCAGGGAATGGGAGATTCCTTTTCGGAGTTATCATTATCCGGTTCCGGAGCTCTCGAAGAAGTGGAAGCTTGGCGAGGAAGAAACAGGAAGGCTTGTTCGGAAAGAAGCTTTTTCCAGGGAAAGAGAACGGCTGGGATTTCCGGAGCAAAGCTCTGACGGGGAACCTCAGTTTCTTGTGGCACTGGCCCATAACCGCAACGATCTGGCAGAAACCATGCTGCATCATCTGGCGCGTGGAACCGGCATCCGGGGACTTGCGGGAATCCGCCCATGCAGTGGAAAAATCATCCGTCCGGTTTTATGTTTAGAAAGACGGGAAATTGTCAATTATCTGAAAGAAAGGGGAATTTCATACATTACGGACAGCACCAATCTTTCGGATGAATATACCAGGAACCGGATTCGTCATCATGTTCTGCCTGTCATGGAAAAAGAGATCAACTCCGGTGCTGTGGAGCATATGGCGGAGACAGCCAGGGTTCTTGCAGAGGCAGAGGAATATCTCTGTAAAAAAGGCTGCGAGCTTCTGGAGCACTGTACACAGAAAAAAGGATATCTTCTGGTGGAGAGTTTTTTCAGGGAAGCGCATATCATTCAGGAATATGCGGTGCTGGAAGCCTTTGGGCGTCTGGCAGGGAAAAGAAAGGATTTTACCGCCCTTCATGTGGAACAGGTGCTTTCTCTTCGTGAAAAAACTACCGGACGTTATATACAGCTACCCAGGGAACTAAGAGCTGTCCGCGTTTATGAAGGTGTCCGCCTGGAACGGACAGATAACGAAAGCGTCAGAAGAATCGATGAGACTGCACCGGAAACCCTGGCGGAACTTTCGTGGGAGATTCCGGTTCCGGGAACTCTGGAATGCCCGTTCGGTATTTTTGAAGCAAAAATTTTTCCCTATAAGAACCAGAAGATTGAAGAAAAAAAGTGTACGAAATGGTTCGATTATGATAAAATAAAAACTGGTCCATGCGTTCGCACCAGAAGACAGGGAGATTTTCTTGTTGTGAACCGTGAAGGCGGCAGGAAGAAGCTGAACAGGATCTTTATTGACGAGAAGATCCCGGCAGAGTTAAGAGATCAGATTCCTGTTATCACGGTCGGCAAAGAGATCCTCTGGATCCCGGGAGGACGGATGAACGAACAGTATAAGATCGCTTCCACTACAGGGAGAGTGTTGGAATTATATTACCAAGGAGGAGTTTTAACATGAGCGAAAAAATCAGAGTTTTACTCAGCGAAGAGAAGGTAAATGCCCGTATTCAGGAAGTTGCAGACATGATCAACAAGGATTATGAAGGCAAAGATGTGCATATGATCTGCGTTCTTAAGGGTGGCGTCTTCTTTATGTGTGAGCTTGCCAAGAGGATCACTCGTCCGGTAACTCTAGATTTCATGTCTGTATCCAGCTATGGAGATGATACGAAATCAAGTGGCGTCGTAAAGATCGTCAAGGATCTTGATCAGCCGCTGGAAGGTAAGGATGTTCTGATCGTGGAGGATATCATTGATTCCGGAAGAACCTTAAGCTATCTTCTTCGTATCCTGAATGGCAGACATCCGGCCAGCATCAAGCTCTGTACACTTCTTGACAAACCGGAGAGACGTGTGACAGATGTAGAGGTAGATTACTGCTGCTTCAATATTCCGGATGAGTTCGTGGTAGGATATGGTCTGGATTATGCCCAGAAATACAGAAACCTTCCTTACATCGGAGTAGTGGAGCTTCAGGACTGAAAGGAGAATTAACCAAGTGAGCAAGCATTCAGGTAAGATAGGCCTGTACCTGCTGCTTATTGTGGCGCTGATCGCAGGATATCTGTATCTTAATGACCAGGTATCTACCCAGGGAAGCTACACAATGGGACAGCTGGAGAAGGCCCTGGAAGAAGACAAGGTAACGGATGCTGTGATCCATCAGAACAGAGAAGTGCCCACCGGTTATGTAACAGCAGACATTGTTTCAGATGGTCAGAGAATCGTCTACGTAACCGACGTAAAAGAGGCAGAGGAGCTTCTTGAGAAGTATGATATCGATCCGACGATCCGCAATGTGCCAAGAGACAGCTCTATGATCGGAACAGTGCTTCCAATCGTACTGACAGGTGCGATTTTTATCTTTTTCTTCATGATGATGAACCGTCAGATGTCCGGAGGCGGCGGAAGCAATGCGAAGATGATGAACTTCGGCAAGAGCAGAGCCAGAATGTCCTCCCCGGATGACAAGAAAGTAACATTTAAAGATGTTGCAGGTCTCCAGGAGGAAAAAGAGGATCTTGAGGAGGTTGTTGACTTTCTGAAATCTCCTCAGAAGTACACCAAGGTCGGTGCCCGTATCCCGAAAGGAGTTATTCTTGTAGGCCCTCCTGGAACCGGTAAGACACTTCTTGCAAAAGCAGTTGCAGGAGAAGCTGGTGTACCGTTTTTCTCCATTTCCGGATCGGATTTTGTGGAGATGTTTGTAGGTGTAGGTGCATCCCGTGTGCGTGACCTTTTTGAAGAAGGTAAGCGCCATGCACCGTGTATCATTTTTATTGATGAGATCGATGCAGTTGCCCGCCAGAGAGGTACCGGTATGGGCGGCGGCCACGATGAGAGAGAACAGACGTTGAACCAGCTTCTGGTTGAGATGGATGGTTTCGGCGTTAATGAAGGAATCATCGTAATGGCAGCTACCAACCGTGTGGATATTCTGGATCCGGCGATTCTTCGTCCGGGAAGATTTGACCGTAAGGTTGGTGTAGGGCGCCCGGATGTCAAGGGAAGAGAAGAGATCCTTATGGTCCATGCCAAGGATAAGCCGCTGGGAGATGATGTGGATCTTAAACAGATCGCTCAGACAACAGCCGGATTTACAGGTGCAGATCTGGAAAACCTTCTCAATGAGGCTGCCATTGACGCAGCAAGAGAGGGTCGCCCGTATATCATGCAGAAGGATATCAAGGCAGCATTTATCAAGGTAGGAATCGGAGCAGAGAAGAAGAGCAAGGTGATCTCCGACAAAGAGAAGAAGATCACCGCTTACCATGAGGCAGGACATGCGATTCTTTTCCATGTTCTTCCATATATGGATCCGGTTTATACCATTTCTATTATTCCGACAGGTATGGGAGCAGCAGGTTATACCATGCCGCTGCCGGATAACGATGAGATGTTTAACACACGAAATAAGATGCTGGAAGATATCACCACACTTCTTGGCGGTCGTGTGGCAGAGGAGATCATCTTCGGAGACATTACAACAGGTGCTTCCAATGATATCAAGCGCGCCACAGAGACAGCCCGTTCCATGGTAATGAAGTACGGTATGTCCGATAAGATCGGTCTGATCGCCTACGGAAATGACGACGATGAGGTATTTATCGGCCGTGACCTGGCACATACAAGAGGCTACAGCGAAGAAGTAGCCAGGGAGATCGATGCTGAGATCTCAAGGATCATCAACGAGTGCCACGAAAAAGCTACCAGCATTATAAGGGAACATATGGACGTTCTTCACGGCTGTGCAGCTCTTCTTCTTGAGAAGGAAAAAGTACATCGCGAAGAGTTTGAAGCACTTTTTACAGCAGAAAAAACAGAGGTTGCAGAAACAAACGAATAAAGTGCACAAAAAACAATATCAATTTTTGTGAACTTTGTGCACACTTTTGGGTGGACGCATGGTACTATATATACCGTAAAAACCCCCCAATACATTATATAGTTTTTGCTACACCCCATAAGAAGAAATACCTTCTCCAAAAAAGGCAGCCTAACCAGCTGCCTTTTTTACTGCGTAAAAATAAACTGAGATAACTGGCAGGGAATACTTGCAGGATGGAAAAAATTACGATAATATACTTAATATGAGTGCTAAAAACAGAGCGAGGGAAATAGAATGTTACATGAAAGCATGGAGACCGCAAAAAAAATGCAGTATATACTCAATATGAGTCCTGTATTAAATAAAGACGCAATGTTCAGCGACGGAACCGAATATTACCGGACACCGACAGAGCCTAAGACCGGTGATACAGTTACGATCCGTTTCCGGACGCAGCGCAACAATGTGGATAGTGTCTGCCTTGTACATGACGGAGAATATCTGGAAATGAAACGGGAGAAGACATCAGGAAGCTTTGATTACTATACTGCACAGGTTATAATGGGGAAAGATATCCTGCGATATTATTTTGAGATTCATTCAGGCCTTGTTACCTGTTATTATGATACCAATGGCGTCAGCACCTGGCATGAGGAGCGAACGGAGTTTGAGATCTATCCGGACTATCATGTACCGGAGTGGCTGAAAGGTGCTGTCATGTACCAGATCTATGTAGATCGTTTTTATAACGGAGATCCGTCCAATGATGTGGAGACAGGAGAATATTCCTACATTGGCGATATTTCCGTGAAGGTGGATGACTGGGGGAAGATTCCGGCAGTCATGGGCGTGAGAGAGTTTTACGGTGGAGACCTTAAGGGTGTGATGGATAAGCTGGATTACCTGCAGCAGCTGGGAGTGGACGTGATCTATCTGAATCCGGTTTTTGTATCACCAAGTAATCATAAATACGACTGTCAGGATTATGATCATATTGATCCGCATATTGGCAGGATCGTGGAGGACTGTGACGGGCTTTTAAGTCCCGGAGACAGGGATAATACACATGCGGCCAAGTATATCCGCCGTGTGACAGATAAGAAGAATCTGGAGGCCAGTAACGCTCTGTTCCGGGAGCTTGTGGAGGAGATCCACAGAAGAGGCATGAAGGTGATCCTGGATGGTGTATTTAACCACTGTGGTTCCTTTAATAAATGGATGGACAGAGAGCGTATCTATGAGAACCAGGAGGGATACGAGAAGGGCGCTTACGTTTCTGCGGACAGCCCCTACCGTTCATTTTTTTGCTTCCAGGATGAAAACCGGTGGCCGTGCAATCCCTCTTATGAAGGATGGTGGACGCATGATACGCTTCCGAAGCTGAACTACGAAGGCTCCGAGGAGCTTTGCCAGACGATCCTTAACGTAGGAAAGAAATGGGTCTCTCCGCCTTATAATGTAGATGGCTGGAGACTGGATGTGGCGGCAGATCTTGGACACAGCAATGAGTTTAATCATAACTTCTGGAAAAAATTCCGCAAAGTTGTGAAGGAGGCGAATCCGGAGGCAGTAATCCTGGCCGAGCATTACGGGAATCCGGAGAGCTGGCTTCTTGGCGACGAGTGGGATACTGTGATGAACTATGATGCTTTTATGGAGCCTGTGACCTGGTTTCTCACAGGAATGGAGAAGCACAGTGATGAGTACAGAAGTGATCTCTACGGAAACAGTGATGCCTTTATTTCGGCAATGAAGCACCATATGCGTTCTCTTCATATGGGCGCACTTTATGGGGCTATGAATGAGCTTTCCAACCACGACCACTCCCGGTTTCTTACCAGAACCAATCACAGAGTTGGACGAATTTCCTATGCAGGAGCGGAGGCTGCATCTGCCAATATTAATCCTGCGATCATGAGAGAGGCTGTTGCGATCCAGATGACATGGCCGGGGGCCCCGACTGTATATTATGGGGATGAAGCCGGTGTGTGCGGTTTTACGGATCCGGATAACAGAAGAACCTATCCCTGGGGAAAAGAAGATCAGGCGATGCTGGATTTTCACAAGAGAATGATCTGCATACACAAGGCATATCCGCTTCTTGCCAGAGGCTCGCTGGAGTTTCTGTGGAATGATTATCAGGGCTTAAGCTATGGCCGGTTTTCGGACGATGAACAGATCATTGTGATCATCAACAACCAGGAATATGAGAGAGATGTGAGGGTGACAGCCTGGAAAACAGGCATAAGCCGGAAGGAAGAAACTGCTTTTCAGAGAATTATGCTTTCCTCGAAAGATGGTTATACAGAGGATGCACAAGAATATATAGCGGACGCGGGAATTCTTCAGATAAGAATGCCTGCATTTGGCGTGATGATACTCCATCATGGAGCAAGAAATAAATACAAATAATGTACTGGCGGGCTTTCCTGCGGAGAAAACGCAGAGAGGATGCCAGAAAGGAGAAAATACGATGACGATTGAAGAATGCTACAATTCTATTGGAAGTAATTATGAGGAGGTTCTTGGACGATTCGCAGGAAACAAGATGTTGGTTGAGAAATTTGCCCGTAAATTTGTAGATGATCCAAGTTATCAGATGCTTACAGAAACACTGGAAAAAAAGGATTATGAAGAGGCATTCCGTGCAGCCCATACCTTAAAAGGCGTATGTGCAAACCTTGGGTTTACCCAGTTATTCAAGGTTTCCAGAGACATTACAGAGGAGCTGAGAGGCGGAAATCCGGATGAGTCCAAGCTGCCGGAACTGTTTGAAAAGATAACTGACGAGTACAAAAAGACAGTAGATGCTATCAACAGTGTGAATGAGTGAAAGTAAATGATAAAAATCTGCCGGATATGTCCGTAATGGAATTTGGCAGATATAAAAAAGCCGGTCTGAAACTCCCTTCCCCGGGGAATCTTCAGACCGGCTTTTTCAGTTATTCTTCTGTTACATGTTCAAGTCCCTGATTCATGATGGTTGCCACATGGCTGTCTGCCAGGGAGTAGAAAATCGTTTTTCCGTCTCTGCGGAACTTGACCAGTGACATCTGTTTCAGCACACGGAGCTGATGGGAAATCGCACTCTGGGTCATGGAAAGTCTGTCTGCGATATCCTGGACGCAGAGTTCTTCAACAGAAAGTGCGTACAGGATGCGGATCCTTGTTGGGTCTCCGAAGACCTTGAAAAGGTCTGCAAGTCTGTAGAGTGTATCATCGTTGATCGGGTAATCTATATGTGGTTTCTTCATTTGCGCATCCTCCAAAATATTAACTTCTATTGTAGCTGAAAAAACCGTACCGGTCAAATTAATTTCCTGTGATTATTTTTTATACAGGATACGAATGGAATTCAGCACGCAGATCATGGCAACGCCGGTGTCCGCAAATACAGCCATCCACATGTTTGCGTGTCCTGCAAGACCAAGGATCATAACTGCAATCTTGATCACAAGAGCAAATACTACGTTCTGCCATGCAATGCGGTTGGTGTTCTTTGCAATGGAAACGGACTGCGGGATCGCATCTACGTTGGAATTCATAAATACGGCGTCAGCAGCTTCGATAGCGGCATCAGCACCGCTTCCCATAGCAGCACCCACATCAGCACCTGCAAGTACAGGAGCATCGTTTATTCCGTCACCGACAAACATGACAGTTCCATGTTCCTGACGGATCTTCTTTAATGCGTTCAGCTTATCTTCAGGAAGAAGTTTTGCATAGATCTCGTCAATTCCGGCTTCTTTTCCAACAGCCTGAGCACTGTCCTCAGAGTCGCCGGTAAGCATAACTGTGTGAAGACCAAGTTTCTTGAGAGAAGCGATGGCATTTTTTGCATCTGGTTTGATGGTATCGGAAATTAACATATATCCGGCGAATTTTCCGTTTACAGCCATGAATACTTCAGATCCGTAAGCTGCTTCGTGAAGTTCTCCGATGGTAACACCGAATTTATCCATCAGTTTGCGGTTTCCGCAGAGGACTTTGCCTTCCGGCATCTGGGCAGAGATTCCGTAGCCGGAGATCTCTTCAAGGGAAAGAGGTTTCTCGAGGCTTATTCCCCGCTCTTTTGCGGCAGCTACGATACTGTTTGCAATTGGGTGAGTGGAGTTCTGTTCGCAGCCTGCGCACATGGCAAGAAGCTGAGTTTCGTTATATTCTCCGGTGGTAACAACTTTCTGGAGCTGGAAATTACCTTCTGTGATCGTACCGGTCTTATCCATGACAACAGCACCGAGATGACTTAAGCCTTCGATAGAAAGACCACCTTTAAAGAGGATTCCTTTTTTGGAGCCTGCTCCGATTCCGGAGAAGAAAGCAAGCGGAATACTAAGTACAAGTGCACATGGGCAGCTCATTACCAGGAACGTGATAGCTGTGTAGATCCAGTAATGCCAGTTTCCTGTTACCAGGGAAGGAATCAGTGCGGTTGCAATGGCGATTCCTACAACACAAGGAGTATATACTTTTGCAAAACGTGTGATGAAACGGTCAATCTTCGGTTTGCTTGCAGCGGCATTTTCTACGGAGTCAAGAATTCGTGTAACCATGGATTCTTCCAGAGGTTTTTCCACGCGGATCTTAAGCTGTCCGGAGGTATTGACGCAGCCGGAAGTGATCTCGGCGCCTTCGTTTACGGCAACTGGTACAGGCTCTCCGGTGATCGGGGATGTATCGATACGGCTGTTACCTTCGATAATCACGCCATCCAGAGGAATACGGTCTCCCGGGCGGACGAGAAGAATATCGCCGATCTGGGCTTCCTCGGAAGGGATAACCTGGATATCATCGCCTGTGACAAGATTTACAACTTCAGGTCGGAGGTCAACGGCATCCATGATCTGTCCGCGGCTTCGCTCAACGGCTTTTTCCTCAAAAAGCTCACCGATACGGTAGAAGAGCATAACGCCTACGGCTTCTGCAGAATCATTGATGGCAAAAGCGGCAAGTGTTGCAACACTCATCAGGAAGTTTTCATCGAAAATCTGTCCGTGGGAGATGTTTTTGGCTGCTTTTACAACGATCACACCGCCAAGTGCCAGGTATGCGACCACAAAAATAGGAAGAGTAGCACTGGTACCAAAGCCTTTGTGTTCCATGATCTCACCGGCAACGAAAAGGATCGCGCCGAGGATGATACAGATGGTATCAATCTTCTCTTTGGAAAAGGCTTTTTTGGAAGACTGTTTCTGCTCTTCGGAATGTGTGGCCTGTGCCTTTGGTTTCGGATCTTTTTCTTTTACAATGACCTCAGATTCGATAGAGGTACAGATTCTGCGGATATCGGAAAGATAACGGTCAGGATTTTTTGCAGTTACGCGAAGCTGTTTTGTGGCAAAAGTGATCGTTGCATCGGAAATGCCGTCAAGGTTGGCAATCTGTTTTTCCATCTTGGAGGCACAGTTGGCACAGCCGAGATTTTCCAGGATATAGGTTTTGGTTTTTGCTCCGGCGGAAGCTGTGGGTTTCGGATCTCTCGGGACAACTTTGACCTCGGATTCAATGGAGGTGCAGATCTTGCGGATCTGTGGCAGCAGGGCATCCGGATCCTTTGCGTTTAAGCGAAGCTGCTTTGTAGCAAATGTGATGGTTGCATTTTCCACGCCGTCAAGATGCTGGATCTGTTCCTCCATCTTGGAAGCGCAGTGTGCACAGCCAAGGTTCTCCAGGATGTATACGCGTTTGGCGGTGTGAGAACTGTGATCGTGGTGGTGATGATGTTCATGGTTGTGATCCTCGCAACCGCAACCGCAATCGCAGTGGTCATCGTGGTGGTGATGCTCATGTTCATGGTTGTGATCCTCGCAGCCACAATCACAGTGATCATCGTCATGGTGATGATGTTTATGGTTGTGTTCATGGTCGTGATCTTCACACCCACAGTCACAATGGTCGTCGCCGTCGTGGTGGTGATGCTCATGTTCGTGTTCATGATCTTCACAGCCACAACCGCAATGATTATCGTCGTGGTGCTGATGATCGTGATTGTGTTCTTGTTCATGATCTTCGCACCCGCAACCACAATGGTGGTCATCATCATGGTGATGATGTTCATGGTTGTGTTCATGATCCTCACACCCACAACCACAGTGCTCCTCGTTATGTCCATGATGATGCTCATGCTTGTGATCATCATGCTCATCGTGACTGTGCCCGTCATGATGGTCGTGGCCGCAGCCACAGGAATCAACTGACTCCATGGAATTGTTTTTTAACTTTTCTTCCATATGAAATCTCCTTGAAAATTTATATGAATATATGATTGAATGTTCATATGACTATTTAATCATATATATATCACCCTGTCAAGCGTTTTTCAAAAAAGAATCAGAGAAATGTAAAATCTATTGCAAAAGAAATATAGAAAAACTTAATATTTTCTGAAAAAATAATCTATTTTATAATTCATGTATAACATGTTATACTTTAAATAAGTAAAGAAAGAAAGGAAGGTAAGCAACATGTACAGTATCGACTTAAACAGTGACATGGGTGAGAGCTTTGGCGCATATAAGCTGGGCGGAGACGAAGAAATCATTAAATATGTCACAACAGCAAACGTAGCATGTGGCTGGCATGCAGGCGATCCGATGGTAATGGATAAGGTAGTCCGCATGGCAAAGGAACGTGGCATTATGGTTGGAGCCCATCCTGGATATCCTGATCTTCTTGGCTTTGGACGTAGAAAGATGGTTCTCTCTCATGATGAAGTTAAGAATTACGTCAGATATCAGATAGGAGCTCTGGCTGCTTTCACTAAGAGCTACGGAATGAAGCTTCAGCATGTCGCTCCTCATGGAGCAATGGGAAATGCCTGCCAGTATGACGAGGACATTTCCACAGCGATCTGCGAGGCAATCTGTGAGTATGACAAAGATCTGATCGTTTACTACTGTGCAGGAGCAGTTCTTGGTGATATCGCTGAGAGCAAGGGACTTCGTACAGCATCTGAGATTTTTGCAGACCGTGCATACATGGATGATCTTTCTCTTGTACCGAGAAAGATGGAGGGGTCCATGATCACAGATGAGAACGTTGCCATCGAAAGATGCGTGAAGATGATCAAAGAAGGTAAAGTCACATCCATCAACGGAAAAGAGCTTGACATCAAAGGTGACACACTCTGTGTACACGGAGACGGACCGAAAGCACTTGCTTTTGTACAGAAGATCCGTGAGAAATTCACAGAAGAGGGTATTGAGATCAAACACTTATAAAAACTAAATAAAGTACATTCATATGAGAGATAGAATGCCGGATAAATCAAAGGAGATTTAAAACAAGGGATTACTGCGATGATTTGTCCGGCTCTTTTTATATGAAAATTTGTACTTTTTTAGGATAAGAAAGGAAAGGGTGGAAACTATGGCAAAAGAGAAAAAACAGAACAACATAGTAAGAAACATGATGATCGCTCTGGTCGGCGGTCTGGTCGTAGGACTTGGATTTATGCTTCTGAAGCAGCAGATGTCTGAGGGAACATGGAACGTGATCAATGCACTTCTGTTCCAGGATATTACAGCAGATCAGGGATTTCATTCCATCGGTCTCTTCTATATTATCGGACAGCTGTTCATGAGAGGATTACAGATGGCGATCGTACCGCTGGTACTTGTATCATTGAGCCTTGCAATGTGCAGTATCTCCAGCTCTTCCAAGCTGGGAAGAATCGCAGGACGTACATTGATTGGATTCTTCTGTTTCTATGTAGTAGGCGCATGCATCGCAGGTATCGTTGCATTTGCAATGAAATCTGCAGGCTTCTTCAATGTTAAGCTTCCGGCAGAGGCAGTTACAGAGGCTGCAACACTGGATCAGTTTAACCCGCTTGCAACAATCGTAACAGCAGTTCCTTCTAACATCGGAACCGCATTCAGCAGCAACAACAGCATCCTTGCAGTTGTAGTAGTAGCTATCGTTCTTGGCCTTTGTATGAATGCACTTGGCGACAAGATGGATCCGCTGAAAAAAGTTCTTGAGAACTTAAGCGACATCATCAACCTTTATCTTACATTCCTGATCAACAAGGTTGGTCCTGTAGCAATCTTCTGTCTGATCTCCCGTACATTCGCTATCTACGGAGCTGAGTATCTGGCACCTGCAGCAGCTTACATTGTAGGTGCGATGCTGACACTGTTTGTACTTGTAGTTACGATTTACCCGATCGGTATCGGCCTTACAACAGGCTTAAGCCCGATGAAATTCCTTAAAAAGATCGCAAAGGTTGGTGTATTCGGATTCTCCACAAACTCTTCCGCAGCATGCCTTCCGCTGAACACCAGAACCTGTCTTGATGAGCTTGGATGCTCTCAGGAGATCACAAGCTTCGTTCTTCCTACAGGTATGACCATCAACATGAACGGTACAACTGTAATGCATATGTTCGCAGTAACATTTATCGCAACAGCATCCGGAATTGACATCACACCTGCAAACCTGATCACAGTTGCATTTCTTTCCATCTGTGCAGCAATGGGCTGCCCGGCTATCCCGATCGCAGGCACAACTCTGATCGTAACCATCCTTTCCGGTATGGGCTGGACATCTGACCTCTGCATGATCGCATATGCACTTGTTGTAGCAATCAACCGTCCGGTTGAGATGGCACTTCTTCCGCTTAACGTAATCGGTGATGCAACAGTCAACGTTATCGTTAACAAGAAAGAGAATGAGCTTAACGTAAACAAATATAACGCGTAAGTGAATATAAAAAGTATTAATATTATACATACAAATTATTAAATTGACTTAATATTACTACGATGATACCATTTAAGCGTATAGTTGAAACATCAGCTATACGCTTAAATACTAAATGGACATGAATGCGCAGCTGTGCAGGCGATTTGCCTATCTGCACAGATACAGTCCGGAATTTCCAGAGTAAAAAAGCGGGACATCCGCAGAAAAATAAAAGGGTTCAGGAGGAAATGAATATGGAGTACAAGACAGCGAAAAGAATGGAATGCCTTCCGTTTTCCGGTATCCGTGCAGTAATGGAAAAAGCAAACAAAATGCAGCAGGCAGGAGAGAAGATCATTCACCTAGAGATCGGCCGTCCGGATTTTGATACACCGGAGAAGATTAAAAAGGCAGCAAACGAGAGCCTTGCAGCAGGACATGTATTTTACACATCCAATTACGGTATCCCGAAACTGAGAGAAGCTATTGCAAAATGGGAGAACGAGAACCATGGTACAGATTATGAAGCATCTGAAGTTCTTGTAACAGTAGGTGTTGGTGAGGCAACTTTCGCATCCATGGACGCTTTCCTGGATCCTGGCGATGAGATCCTTGTTCCTAACCCGGTATGGCTGAACTACATCCATGTTCCGTCAGCGCTTGGAGCAGTACCTGTAACATACAGCCTGAAGGAAGAGAACGATTATCAGATCGACTTTGAGGAGATGGAGTCCAAGATCACAGACAAGACTAAGATGATCGTTGTTGTAAACCCAAGCAACCCGACAGGTGGTGTTTTTTCCAGAGAGACACTTGAGAAATTAAGCGAGATCGCTATCAGACATGATCTTCTTGTGATCGCAGATGAGATCTACAGCCAGCTTGTATACGATGGAACAGAGCATGTAAGTATTGCATCTCTTCCGGGAATGAAAGAGCGTACTATCACATTAGGAGGATTTTCAAAAGCTTACTCCATGACAGGATGGAGACTTGGATATCTGTGTGCACCAGTTGGAATCATCCAGGCCTGCGTACGTGTTCATCAGTATACAGTTACCTGCGCATCTTCCTTTGTACAGGAAGCAGCGATCACAGCTTTAACTGATTGTGCAGATGATGTTGAGGCAATGAGAAAAGAGTATCAGAGAAGAAAAGATTATGTGGTAAAAGCACTGAACGAGATCGATGGAATCAGCTGTAATAACCCACATGGTGCTTTTTATATCTTCGTAAATATTAAGAGCCTTGGAATGACTTCAATGGAGGTTGCCGAGTATCTTCTTGATAATGCAAAGATCGCCCTGGTACCTGGATCTGCATTCGGTTCCGAGGGAGAAGGATACTTAAGAATCTCTTATGCATGCAGCTATGAGGAGCTTCAGGAAGCATGCGCAAGAATCAAAAAAGCAGTGGAAGAGCTGAAAAACAAATAATCAGATAAAAAAATATCCACCGCTTTTGTGGCGAAAAGCAATATATTTATATCGTGAAGTCTGGAAAGTGTTGATTTTAAGCCATTTCTGGATATGTGGGTTGATTCAGAGATATGATTTTGTGACGTTTTTAGGACAAACGCCAGAAAATATGGAGAGCTCCGTGACGGTTTGAGTTGACTTTTTGCCGGTAATAGCATATGATAATAACAGCTAAGGAATGTGGTGAGATTCCAAGTGGCAAAGTGAAAGCCCTCAGAGTTGCAGCTCTGGGGGCTTTCTTGCTCGTTGCGGTGAGTTATTCCGTTTTGGGCGGCTTCTTTACGGACAAATCGTTTAATTTAGAAAAGTTACAGAAATCATCTTGACAAACTCAATCCCGAAGGAACAGGATATCGAGCAAAATCAAGATTCGCCAGATTCTATAATATCCCGGAACTGATGAATATGTTCAAGGAGATTG
>OLNJ01000136.1_pt1 | contig 70874 bp, 83 predicted proteins | sample 1672191 | NCBI WGS metagenome assembly OLNJ01 (sample SAMEA3136657, study PRJEB25190) | human gut metagenome | biome: human gut; feature: human-associated habitat; material: faeces | place: Austria | collected 2013
TATGGGTTATTTTTTTTGCAATTAATTAGTGTTGCACTTGATATTGTAATTTATCATATAATAAAAATTATTTATCTTCATCAATAGCAGCTTCATTCATCTCTTCTGCTACTTCCTCTTCTATATTATTTTCATTATCATTATTTTCAAAATCATCAACTTCTGGTTCCATATCTTCAATTGCTTTATTTAATAAATCAATTGAACTTTGAGTTTCTTCATCACTATATAAATCTAATGATGGTAATTCCTTTATTGTTTTTAAACCAAATTGTCTTAAAAATTCATCTGTTGTTCCATAAAGTATTGGTCTTCCTGGAACTTCTAATCTACCTATATCTTTAATTAATCCTCTTTCAATTAATCTTGCAATAGCAGATTCAGATTTAACACCTCTTATTTCATCTATATCTATACGTGTTATTGGCTGTTTATATGCAATTATTGCTAAACTTTCTATAGAAGCTTGTGATAGAGAATGTTTTTTATTTTTCTTTAATAGCTTTTGAACAAAATCTGAATTTTCACTTTTAGTTACTAATTGATATGCTCCATTTATGCTAATTAATCTTATTCCTCTACTTTTATCTTCATATTCATTTGCCATTTCACTCAGGATTTCTTCAACATTCTTTTCTTTAAGTTCTAAATTATTGCTTAATTCCCTTAATGCTAAAGGTTCACCACTTACAAATAGCATTGATTCTATGGCTGATTTTATATCTGACTTTCTTGATAGTTCATTAAATTCATATTGCTTAACATCAATGTTACTCAATATCTCTCCTCCTCTTAATAAGTATATTTGAAAAACTCTCATCTTGGAAAACTTGAATAGTTCTTATCTTTATAAGCTCTAATAATGCTAAAAATGTTACTACAGTTTCAAGCTTACATGTACTTTCTTTCATTAAGTTATTGAATTCAATAACTTCACTAGAATTAAATCTTTCTAAAAGTTCTTCCATCTTATCTTCAACCTTATACTTATCTACATATATCTTCTTTTGTACTACATTAACCTTATTTTGTTTCTCTCTATAGGTTTCTAATATTTTATTATAAATATTATATAAATCTAAAAGTGTAAGATTTTTAAATATATCATCATTATCGATTTTTTCTGGTTTTATTTCTTCAATAATTTCAGGCTTTTTACTAAAAACTTCACCAGCATTTATATATTTATTCTTAAAGAATTCTGAAACGTTCTTTATCTTCTTATATTCAATTAGTCGTTCCATTAATCTTTTTTCAATATCTTCTTCACTTTCCTCTTCTTCATCAACCTTTACTTTTGGTAAAAGATTTTTTGATTTTATCTCTATTAAAGTAGCTGCTACTACTATAAATTCAGATGTAATTTCAAGGTCCATTACTTTTCTAGTATTAAGATATTCTAAATATTGATTTGTAACTTTATATATCTCTATATTATATATATTCATCTTATTCTTTTTAATAAGATGTAGTAATAAATCAAAAGGTCCTTCAAAATCTGCCACTTTAACCTTTGGCAATTCCATTAATTCATCCCGCCTTTATATTTTTATTAAACTTCCCTATTAATCTTATAGGGTCTCATAACTTATATAATATCAATTTTCTAATAAAAGAACAACCCTAAAGGTGCTCATGATAATATATATCCGTTGGTTCATTTTGAAGCTTATATTCATTAGCTAATATAAAGAACTTTTCATCAAAGCAAATTTCTCCGCTTATACTTATCCATTGCCCATCTTCAAAATCATTATCAATACCTTTTACTCTTATTTGTATTTTTTCTTTATCTGCCTGACAGCATTTCACTGCTATTCTTGAAATAATAATGCAATCAGGATTTTCTTCACTTTTATCTACATACCCTAAAAAAATCATCTTTTTTCCTTCGAACTTTTCTTTATTGTCATTTATGTCATTTAAAATTTCATAATTTTCGCTATTTATAATTATAGCATCATCGTTTTTATTAAGGCCCAAATCACTATTTATATTATTAGTTTTTAATAATGGAAATATAAAAAGCAAAATAAAACCTATACATAATGTGAAAGTTAATGGAATAAATTTATTTGTTATTTCAACCCTTCTTTTAATAGTAAATATTCTTCCAAACTGAGCAATTGTAAACACACCTAAAATAACTATACTTAAGTAAAAGTATTTTATCATGTCTACTCCTACAAAGTTAGTAATATTTCCACTTCTTATTAAAAAAACAATCGAAACTTCCATTAATATTAAAATAATAAACCATATTAATTCATCAACATTGAATTTTTTCATAGCTCCCCCATATATTAATTAAACTACAACTAAACAAATCAGAAATACTACAACAGAAATCATTGCTAAAAGCTTAAGGACAAACTTCTTTTTAAAGAATCCAAAGGCTAAAATTAAATTTTTAAGATCCATCATTGGACCTAATATTAAAAAGGCAATTACTCCTGCAACCCCAAAGTTGTCCATAAACCCTTTTGCAACAAATGCATCTGCTTCTGAGCATAAAGAAAGTAAAAAGCCCAAACACATCATTATTATAATTCCTATGGTTTTTCCTGAGGTCATATTATTTATTAAGCTATCTTGCATAAAAACAACAAAAATACTTGAAAGGAATGCACCAAAAATAAAATAAATACTTATATTTAAAAATTCATTAGAAGCATTTAATATTAAATTCTTTATCTTACCTTTCAATGAAATATAATAATTATTACTATAAGTACAACAATCACAATAAAGTCCAACATTATCATCTTTAACAACTTCATTTTTCTTCTTTTTGTCATACATTATACCAGTCAATAAACCAACTATTAATGCACCTACTACTCCTCCAATAGTTCTATAGATAACAACACTTATGTTATCTGGAAATGCATAATATGTAGACATAATTACAACGGGATTAACTATAGGTACAGCTAACATAAATGTAATTCCAACACCTACAGGTAATCCTTTCTTTATTAAGCTTCTTGCAATAGGAACAATTGCACATTCACAAACTGGAAAAAATATTCCTGCAATTGCAGCTATAAAATATCCTATAATACTGTTTTTAGGTATTATTTTTTTTATAAAATCATCAGAAACATAAATTTGAATTATTGCTGATAAAACTGCACCTATTAGTAAAAAAGGTAGTGCTTCAACAATAATTCCAAGGTAACTCCACATCCAAGATTCAAATTTACTTATACTCACTTTCTCACCTGCTAACTCACTTTCTCATATAATCAATTATCTTAACCCTCATGTTTCTTAAAAAATTATTTTCAAGCAACTTACTTTCATCTAATGCTTTTTCGAAATCCTCATTATTATTTGACTTTATAATTTGTGCTTTATGATTTAATGTACCAAGAAGATCTATATCTTCCTCTATTTTTTCTTCACTTAACTTATAACAATTATTTATTACTAAAACATCACTACTTTGAATAAAAGGAAGTAAAAGTTCTCCCATATTCTTAATATAAAAATCTAAGCTATCTCCGTCACATACAAAATACATTGTATTTAATTTTATGAGTTTTCCTGTTTCATTATCAAAAATGCATCTGTATAAATGTTCTAAAGTTTCTGTACCGTTATACTCAATTATTATCCTATGTGGCTTATATTCCTTAACAATCTTATAAATTTCTCCGTTTAACTCTGAGTTATCCTCTATAAAATCAATATGTTTAACAGTAATATCATTTTCTTCTAACTCTTTAATTTTTACATTTCCGCTTTCACATGTTAAGACTATTATTTTTTCACCAACTGCCTTAGTTTTATTGATTAATGAATTAATAAAGGCTGACTTTCCAGCCCCTAAAAATCCAGTAACTACTTCTATGCCAACCTTCATAATACCACCACCTAAAGAAAGAAATTTTTTATTTTATCTCTATTTAAGTTTGTCCCAATAAAGGAAATAACAGATTCTCCTCTATAAGCTATCTTTTCCATATTTATTTCAGATAAAGTATAGTCAAACTGTTCCTTACCATTATTAGTGTCAACTATTCCTTTTGCTCTAATTATTTCTCCAAATTCAAAGCTATTTTTAATAAAATTAAATTTACTTAAAAGTTCTTCCTTAGAAACTTTTCTATTAACCTTAAGTGCAAAGCTTTCAAATTGGTCTTCTTCATTATTTTCTTTTTTAAGTATTCCTTTAGAAAAACTGCTTTTCTTTAATGATGTTTTTCCACTTTTTGTACCTTTATTCCTTATAATAAAATTCTTTGGTATTAAGTCTTCAGCTTTAGTATTTTTCCATTCCTTACTAACGATGATTGCATTTTTATTTATTTTTCCTATTTCATCATGTAATTTCTTAACCTCTTCACTACTTATATTTTGAGTTCTACTTAATATCACAATATCAGCATTTCTTATTTGGTTATCAAAGAAGCTTTTAAAATTAGATAAATATAAATTAAATTTTTCTGCATCAACAACTGTTATTGCCTTTTCAACATAAGCAACATCTTTCAATTCTTTCTCTTCAAATACTTTTTTTATGTCACTTAGCTTTGCTACTCCTGTAGGTTCTACTAACAGCCTGTCTACATTGCAATTTTCAACAACATCTAAAATTGATTCCTTAAAATCACCGGTTACCTGACAGCAAATACATCCTGCATTAATTTCTTTTACTAATGTATTTGTTCTTTTTAATATTGTTCCATCAATACTTACTTCACCAAATTCATTTTCAATAATAGCTATATTTTCATTATAATAGCCTTCTTCTATTAGCTTCTTTATTAATTGTGTTTTTCCTGCTCCAAGAAACCCTGAAAATAATTCTACTTTAACACTCATTCTAAACTTTCCCTATATTATTGTTCTCAAAAAATTCTATGAAAACTTTCTTACTTTTATGCTTATTTTACTTTCAATAATGTTTATCATATATTTTTTTATTTTTTGTATATAATAATATTGTAGATGTATCATTTTATATGAACGTTATACACAAATAAAAAAATAGAGTTGCCATTATGCAACTCTATTTTTTATACATCAAAAACTATACCTATACGATTTAGTAATTTCTTTATTAAATTTTTATTTATGCAATGCATCTAATACTAATTGGGCTGTTGAAACATTTGTCGCAAGAGGTATTTCATAAACATCACAAAGTCTTAGTAATGCATTTATATCTGGTTCATGTGGTTGTGATGTTAAAGGATCTCTTAAGAATATTACTAAATCAAGCTTTTGTTCAGAAACTAAAGCTCCGATTTGTTGATCTCCACCAAGAGGTCCACTCTTTAATCTATGCACTTCTAAATTTGTATTTTCCATAATTCTTAAACCAGTTGTTCCTGTTGCATAAAGTTCTAAATGAGATAATCTTTCCTCATTTATTTTTGCGAAATTAACCATTTCCTCTTTTTTCTTATCATGTGCAATTAATGCTACTCTCATCTTTATCTCTCCCTTTTACTTTTCTGCACCTTGAAGATTCAGAAATTACATTTGTTATTTTTTTGATACAAAATCATTATCTTTTATATAAAATCTCCATAAAAAATCTTTGGCCTCTTCTGCATAGTCTATTCCAATTCTTTTTGTTTTAACTATTTCAAAATCATTTTCCTCAGATTCTTCAAGATAGATTTTCCCTTGTTCATATAGTTTATCCCCATTTAAATCTTTATCTATTAAATAAGCTAAACATAATTTAGATGGACCATTAGTTAAGTTTTTAATTTGAGTTTTACTTAATTCTTTAAATTGTTTTTTATATCTAACTTGTGAAATATAATCAAATTCATTTAAAGGTTCAATTGCTCTTATTAAAACTGCTTCTGCCACATCTTTTTCATTAGTAACAACATTAAAACAGTGGTATAAGCCATATATAAAGTAAACATAAGCTACTCCGCAATCACTATATAATACTTCAGTTCTTTTTGTTCTTCTACCATTATAAGCATGACAAGCTTTATCTATAGCTCCTATATAGCTTTCTGTTTCAACTATTTTTCCTTTTAAGATTCTACCATCAACTTCTCTAACTAATACCTTTCCAAGTAAATCATTAGCAACATCTATTGCACTTCTGTTATAAAACTCTTTATCGATAATCATAATGTACTCCTTAAATGTTTTTCTTAAGTTTAGGCATTTCCTATTTCAAAATTATAATTCTTTTTAATTTACTTTACAGCCACACTCTCCACAGAACTTAGCACCTTCTGCTACTTGTGCCCCACACTCGCTACAAAACTTCTTCTTTGTTTTAGTAACTTCTTCTTGAACATTTTTCGTTCCACAATTAGGGCAGAATTTAGCATTTGCACTTAAAGGTTCTCCACAACTCTTACAAGTTGTACTAGAATTATTTCCGCCAGCATTATGTGATGAATTAGATGATGAACTATTTTCCATGTTTTTCTTCATTTCATTCATCATATTCATTCCCATTTGCATACCCATTCCTGCTTGAGCCATATTAGCCATTGAGTTATTAGGATTTTTCTCCATAGCCTCTACCATAGAAACATTTTGGTAATGACCTATATTACCTACCATTCCATAAGCTGCATTTTTATCTATCATTTTTTGAACTGACTCAGGATAACTGAAGTTTTCTATATTAAATGATGTTATAGTAAGACCTATTTTAATCATTTCCATATCTAAATCAGTCTTTATACCATTTGCTATATCAAAGGAATTTGCTTGTAAATTAAACATATCCTTTCCTTCTCTAACTATCCATTTCATTAAAAGCTGATCTACAACAGCTAAAGCTCTCATTTTTACATCATCAACAGTAAATTGACTTTTAATACCTGCAATCTTATCTATTAATGTCATATGATCATCTATCTTAACATTAAATGATCCAAAAGCTCTTATAGGCATTCCACCTGGCATTCCTGGTGCTGGAATATTTACCGGGCTCTTAGTACCCCATTTAACTTGAAATTCTTTTGTATTTATAAATAGTACTTCTGCTTTAAGTCCAGACTTAAATCCAAATTTAAACCCTTTTAAAGTTGACAATAAAGGTATTATTTCTGTTTCTATTTCATAATTACCTTCTTCAGTAAATACACCTTCAACTTTGCCATTATGCATAAATATAGCATCTTGACCTGGTCTTATTATTAATCTACTATTCTTTTTAATTTCGCTATTTTTCCATTTCCAGAACAAAACATCATTTCTCGTTTCATTCCATTCTATTACGTCTAACAGTTGATTACTAAACAACCCCATACTATTTGCCTCCTATATTATCCATGCCATTAAAATATTCTATATATTATTTTTCTTCTTTAAGTTTTGCTAACTCATCGTCAATTGCAGAAGCATTATTATTTCCCTTTAAAGCTGCTAGTTCATCTTCTACATCACTATTAGAAGTTTTATCATATTTACTCATTAAATCATCTATTCCATCACTTGGCTTTGAATTTAATTCTGCCATAGCATTTGCTTCATCTAACATTCTATTTGCCTTTTCTTCCATTCTGCTAAATGAATCTAAACTTGATTTTGAATTATTTATAGATGAGCCCATTTTATTAATTCTTTCTTGCATCTTTGCAGTTGCAACTTTAGCTTTAATTGTGCTTCTTCTTTCATTAAGCTCTTCAATTTGACTTGTTAATTTATTATACATTTCTTTCATCTTAACTGAATTATTATGTGCAGCTTCATACTTTGTGTTAAGTGCACTTAACTTTTCAGATAATGATACCTTCTTTGTTAAAAACGCTCTTGCATCATCATCATTTCCTGCATCTACAGCCCTTTTTGCATACTCTAACATTTTATTTACATCTCTTTGGCATTCATCTAATTCTCTTTTAGCTCTAGTCTCTTCCGCCATTACTGAAGCTGTTTCTGCTTTAACTTTATTTAAATCATCATTTAAGTTTCTCATTAATTGATCTATCATTTTAATAGGATCTTCTGCCTTGTCTAATAACGCATTAATATTTGATGACATTATATCACTAAATCTTTTTAAAATTGACATTTTTAATCCTCCTATATTTAAAATATTACTATTTATATTTTACCATTATTTAGCTTAAATAAAAATATTAATTCCTTTTAATTTCATATTTCGCTTTATAAAAAACTAATTATATATTACTTTAAACTATTGAAGCATATAACTTATCATCTTTTGTATAAACCGTAACAGTAAATGTTCCAAGTGGTCTATAATTACCATCAGTTGCAGATAAGTAGCCTCTTAATTCTAATTCAACAATACTATCATTTTCATTTTTACTTTGTAGTATAACCTTATCTAACTTAAAATAAACAGGATCTTCATTTGATAGGCCAAATTGTTCCCCTAGAAAGTTTGCATTTTCCATAACTCTTTCTTTTTCTTCATCCGCTATCAATACAACGTCTTCACTATTACTATCCCAATCACTAACAATATAATTATATGCTTCTGAGTTTTTATGTAGATATTCCGTTAATAAATCTATTGCAAAATCTATTTCCTTATATTCACCTTGCACGTGAGGATAACCATTCATGTCATCATATATCTTATCCCCTTCATTTAATTCATATATATTTTTACTTGATTCATAGCTTTTTCCTAAAGCATTAAACACAGTATATTCCATAGTTTCTTCTTCAATATTTTCTTCAATAATAGTATTATTATTCTCACCATTTGTTACAGTATCATTATTTGCTGAACATCCCGTTAATAAACCCACTATTACCATTACATATATTAATTTTCTCTTCACTAAAGTTCACCTTCCTACATTTACATTGTAGTATAAAAAAAGGGATTAATCCATTTTTTTATGAATTAATCCCTTAACATAACTTTTATATTTTATTTTAGTGACTAACTCAACATATTGTCTATCCAATCACTAAATATACTATTTATACTCCCTTTTTAAATAGATTTTTCATATTATATTTTAAGTTATCAATAAATCCGCCTTTTTCAACATCTCTATCACAATATAACTCTACTTCTCCAACCTTTTGACCATCTAGATATACTTCACATTTTCCTACTATTTCACCTTCAGTATAACTATCTTTTGGCTCATTTAATATAATCTTATTTTGTGGTTCTCCTTCACTGCCTTTTAAGAATACTATAGATAAGTCATCTTTAGCTTTTGCTACATAATATCTATCTTCACTCTTTCCTAAATATACAGTTTCAACATCATCATCTTTATTAAATAGCTTTTTACCTTGATATTTTGAGAAACCATAATTCATAAGCATACTAGCATCTCTATTTCTAATCTTATATGTAGGTGCTCCCATAATTACAGCAAGCATTCTTACTCCATCTCTTACAGCTGTTGCACTTATACAATACTTAGCTTCTTGAGTAAATCCAGTTTTTAAACCATCGCATCCATCAAAGAAACGAACTAATTTATTGTGATTTACTAACTCAATAGGACTCTTTCTTCCTTCAGATATTGTTTCCATATATGTACCGCTATATTTTAATATTGTTGGATGCTTTAGTAATTCTAATGACATTATAGAAATATCTCTTGCTGTTGTTAAATGCCCTTCAACTGGTAAACCATTACAATTTTTAAGTGTTGTATTAGTCATTCCTAGTTCTTGAGCACGTTCATTCATTAATTTAACAAATTCATCAGTAGAACCACTTAAGAATTCTGCCATAGCAACTGCTGCATCATTACCTGATGCTATTGCTATTCCTTTTAATATTTCTTCAACAGTTCTTACCTCTCCAGTGTCTAGAAGCATTGTGCTTCCACCCATACTCTTAGCATTTTCACTACAAGTTATCTTATCATCTAATGAAATTTTACCACTATCAATAGCTTCCATTGCTAATAACATTGTCATTATTTTAGTTACAGAAGCTGGGGCAAATTTTTCATCTGGATTTTTTTCATACAGTACTGTACCACTTACAGGCTCAATAAGAATTGCAGATTTTGCATCTACATTCATACCTTCTTCTAAACATGCTGTATAAATATCCTGTGGATATTCATTTTCCCATTCATTTCTTTCAGACGCCATTGGAATAACTGTATTTAAACATAATAAACATAAAAGAATAATAGAGATTTTTTTAAATAATTTTTTCTTCATTTGTTCTCCTCCTTTTAAGCTTATTATTGCCCAAAAAAAATAAAAATATGATAAAAAGAATTTTACTTTCTATTTATCATATTTTCCTCTTAGGCTACACCCCTAATCATTGAAAGTGACAAGCGACAAGCTTGTCACTGATTAAGTTTGTTAACTTTATTTTATAATGTCATAAATTAGCGGAATATTTAAGTCATATTTATCTTCAATAGTTATATTATTTAAGATACTTTCTCTAGCCTTTTCTATATTCCCTTCGTTATTTGAGTGTATGTACGCTAGAACATCACCCTTGTTAACTTTATCGCCTCTCTTTTTATTTAAAACAAGTCCTACAGCTAAATCTATTTCACTTTCTTTAGTTGCACGTCCTGCTCCAAGTTCCATGGCAATTAGTCCAAAAGCTTCTGCTTTAATCTTAGTAATATAACCATCTCTTGGTGCAATAACTTCTTCTATATACTTAGCCTTAGGGAATTTACTAAAATCATCTATTGGTGAAATATCTCCACCTTGTGCTTTTATAAATTCTTTAAGTTTTTCTAAGCCTTTTCCATTAGCTATATTTTCTTGTAACATTTTTCTAGCTTCTTCTTCGCTTTCCGCTTTTTTAGCACAAAGTAACATATTTGAGCCTATAGTTAATGTAAGTTCTAAAAGGTCTTTAGGGCCATTTCCTTTTAATAATTCAATAGCTTCCATAACCTCTAAGCTATTTCCTATTGCATATCCTAATGGCTGATCCATATCAGAAATTACTCCAATAGTTTGTCTTCCAAGATGATTTCCGATATCAACCATTTCTCTTGCAAGTTCTTTAGCTGTTTCTGGTGTTTTCATAAATGCACCATCTCCAACCTTAACATCTAAAACTATAGCATCAGCTCCTGAAGCTATTTTCTTACTCATAATACTTGATGCTATTAAAGACATGTTATCAACAGTTGCTGTAACATCTCTTAATGCATATAACTTCTTATCAGCAGGAACTAAGTTTCCACTTTGCCCCATAATAGCAATATTAATATTATTAACATTTTCCATGAATTGTTCTTCTGTTAATTCAACAGAAAATCCCTTAAATGTTTCAAGTTTATCTATAGTACCACCAGTATGACCTAAACCTCTTCCTGACATCTTAGCAACTGGTATTCCAAGTGATGCAACTAAAGGAGTTAAACAAATAGATGTTTTATCTCCAACACCACCAGTAGAATGCTTATCTACCTTTATTCCATTAATATTACTTAAATCAATTTTATCTCCAGATTCAACCATAGCATTAGTTAATTCTGCAGTTTCTCTCTTATTCATCTTATTGAAAAATATAGCCATAAGCATTGCTGATGCTTGATAGTCTGGTATACTTCCATTTGTAAACCCTTCTACAAAAAAGTTTATTTCTTCTTTTGTTAATTCTTCGCCTTTTCTCTTTTTCATTATAAGGTCATACATTCTCATAAGTTTAATTCCTCCAACTATTCCATTATTTCATTTAAGAAGCTTTTTCCAACTAATTCATTCTTAACATTAAAGAAATCTAATATTGTTTTTCCTATATCAGCGAATGTTTCTCTTGTTCCAATATTAACTCCTGGTTTTACATGTTTTCCATAAACTATTACAGGTATATGCTCTCTTGAGTGATCTGTACTGCTAGTTGTAGGATCACAGCCGTGGTCAGCTGTTATTATAAGGATATCCTCATCAGTCATTTTTGAATAAATTTCTTGTAGTCTATTATCGAACTCTTCTAAAGCTTTTCCGTATCCACTTGGATCATTTCTATGTCCATATAACATGTCAAAGTCAACAAGATTTGTAAAGATAAGACCTTCTTTTATAGTATCCATATAATCTAAAGTTTTATCTACACCATCCATATTGCTTTTTGTATGAACTGCACAAGTAATACCCTTTCCATTGTAGATATCTTCAATTTTACCAACGGCTGCAACTTCTAAATTTTCTTCTTTTAAATATTCAAGCATAGTCTTATTAAAAGGATCTAATGCATAATCTCTTCTATTAGAAGTTCTCTTGAAGTTTGGAGCTTCTCCTATAAAAGGTCTTGCAATAACTCTTCCTACTGCCCATTCATTTACAAGCATATCTCTTGCTATTTGGCACATTTCATATAATTTCTCAACTGGAATAATATCTTCATGAGCCGCAATTTGGAATACACTATCTGCAGATGTATATATAATCGGATATCCAGTTTTAACATGTTCTTCTCCCAAATCTTCAATTATTTGAGTTCCTGAAGCAACAACATTACCTAATATTCCTTTTATATTTGCTCTCTTTATAAATTCATCTATTATTTCCTTAGAGAAACCTTGTGGGTAAGTATTTAAAGGTTTTTCTAAAATTACACCACTAATTTCCCAGTGCCCTGTAACAGTATCCTTTCCTTTTGATGCTTCTTTGCTTCTACCATAAGCACCTATAGCATTTTCACATTTCTTAGGAGCATTAACACCTTCTATGTTACCTATTCCTAACTTTTCTAGTTCTTTTATTTCAAGACCATTACAAGATTTATATACATGATCTAAAGTATGACTTCCTTCATCACCATAGCTCTTTGCATCCTCTAATTCTCCAACTCCTACACTGTCTAATACAATTAATATAGCTCTTTTCATATTTTTTCTCCTTTCGTATATAAAGCCCCTTTTTAAAAGCCTTAAGCTCTCGGATGGGAGTTTTTATAAACCAAGTTTATTTTATCATTATTTATTATCTCATAGTAAGTGTCCATGTAAGTTAATACTTGATTTCCTAAAAGTTTTTGTACCGCTCTTACATTTGCTCCATTTTGAAGTAGGTGTACTGCAAAGGAATGTCTAAATGTATTTAAATTAACATCTTTATTTATTCCTGCTTTGTGAGAATATTCTTTTACTATTCTCCAAACTCCTTGTCTTGTTAATTGGTTACCATTTAAATTAACAAACAAATTGTGTACTCCTGCTGAAGCTATTATATCCCTTATAGATAAATATTCCCTTAAAGCCGCTTCTGCGCTTCTTCCAATAGGGATAAGTCTTTCATAATTTTTATTATCATGACATCTAACATATAGTAAATCTAAATTTACATCTTCAACAGATAGATTAATTATTTCAGAAACTTTCATTCCTGTAGCATACATAAGTTCTAATAATGCATTGTCTCTAATTCCCTTATTACAATCCTTATCTACTACTTTAATAATCTTATCTACTTCTTCAACGGTTAATATTTCTGGAAGCTTCTTTGATTGATCTGTACTCTTATAATATATCTTCGGTATATCTCTTATTATCTTTTGATCTTTTAAATAATTATAAAAGCTTCTTAAGCTAATAACAATTCTACTTATTGATCTTTCAGATTTTCCTTCTTCCAACAAATGGTCGATATAATTTTTAACTGTAACATTGTCAGTTTCATCTAAATATATATCTTTACTATTTAGATACTTGATATACAAATTCACATCAGTTACGTAAGCATAAACAGTGTTATCACTTTTATGACTTTCAAGTAATGACTCACGATATTCATTTACTATTTCTTTCATAATTCTCCCCATTCCCACCTTAATTATTATTATTCGACAACAGCTTTAGAATTTCCTTTTATAATCATCTATTAATTAACCAACTTTATAAACATTTGTAACTACAAACTTAATAATATTTGGACCAAGATATGCTTCAATTAGAGTTCCGATAATGAATACACATGCCAATACCCCAATCTTTAAAATTAGTTCTCTCTCTACTATTGTATTTACTTTACCTTTATTAAAGAACTTATCTTTAAGTTTTGTTGAAGAAAATTCAATTCCAACTATACTTAATGCTATAAAGCAAGGAATATAAATAATATTCTGTGGTATTGTTGAAGCTAACGCTAACCATAATCCTTTACCGTCGAAGGTTGAAATTAAAAAGCTAAAGGTATATCCTAATGTAAATCCTTTAACTAAATCCAATAAAAGAATTATTGGCGTCCCAAATACTGTAAAGGACAATGCTATAATTATTGTTATAAGCATTAAATTTTTCTTTAGTATATTAAATAATAAAACTTTATTATTCACTGCTTCTTTTGCTATACTTTCAGTAAATGTAGAAAAATAGCTCGTAAGATCTGTTGCATCTCTTGCACTCATATATTTGACTATATATGTACCTAATGCTATACCTACGCAAAAGAATATAAAAACCATAAAATAATAAAACTTATTTTCTTTTTTATTTAAGTTTAATTTACTTATAATCTCCAAAGAAACCACCCCCATATTGTTATATCTTAATAATATGATAGTAATTTCTAGTATATTCATAAGTGAATATATGTAACTTAAATTTTATATAATTTTTTCTATTTTTTTCACTTTTTCCTTTATATTTTTTAAATCCAAATTGTAGTTTTCTTCTAAAATTGATATAACTTTTTTTATATCTTCTATTTCTTTTGCTTTTTTATTATCTTCTAATTGCCCTCTTCCTAATCTGTCACTTATAAATAGTAAAATCATATCATTTAAATCTACATCTTTTATCATTTCTTTTGTTTTTGCAAAAGGTAAATCTTGAATTATATAAAGATGATGCATATGATATTTTATTAAATTTAATATTTTACTTTTTTCATCATTTTCATAATTATAATAATCTAATATTTTTTCTGCTAATTTTACTCCTTCTACATCATGATTATACGAAATCCATCTTCCTTGTTTATTTTTCTTTGTTGTTGGGCCTTTTCCTACATCATGTAATAATGCACCCATAATTAAACTTTCTTTATCATTTGCAAATTCTTTTACTTTAACTGCTGTATCTATCACTTGCATAACATGATTCCAGACATTTCCCTCTGGATGATATTTAAGGTTTTGTTCTGTATTTTGAAGTATAAGTAATGCATCCAAAGGTGTATTTCTTAACGAATCTTTAATTTCTTCTAAATAGCTTGATGGTTTTTCACAAATTATTAATTCTTTTTGTATTTCCCTTAATTTATTTTTTTCCATCCTTTTCTCCTTTACATATAGTTTCGTACATATTTAGTTTTCCTACATTCTTTCAAAATATTTAATACACATATGTTTTATTCTAATAATTATTTATAAGTTTATTACTATATTCGTATTATTTTTTAAGCTTTGGGTAACCTAAAGATATTATCAATTTGAGGTGTATACATTTTGGAAGAATTATTTAACAAATATTTACCTATTCTTATTCATATTTTTGAGCTTATGGGAATTTTGATTTTAACTCTTGGAGTCTTTACAGCTTTTTATCACTATATTTTAAAAAGATTTTTCAAAAGAGATGTTGATATTAAATATGAATTTGCAGATGTTATGGTTACAACTTTAGATTTTAAGTTAGCAGCAGAAATATTGAAGACTGTTATCATTAAAAATATGGATGAATTAATTATTTTAGCTTCAGTATTTATTATAAGAATAATCATGACTTTTGTATTAGAAAAAGAAATGAAAATAGAAAAATCTAAAAAAGACAGTAACTGATTTTAAAATCCGTTACTGTCTTTATATATATTAAGACACTTTATTCTTTAATCTTAGCTTGTCTGCAATGATAGCTATGAATTCTGAATTTGTTGGCTTACCTTTTTCATTGTGTACAGTATAACCAAATAACTTATTGATAGCTTCTACTTGTCAACCAAGCCGTTTATCGTACTTTTAACAATATAAATTTAACTAGTAAACATAACAATATGTTTATTGGTTTATATCGTTTTTCTTTATTGGTATTATTATATACTAAATTTCATTTTCTTTCAATATAAATAACTTTAATTAAGCAACTTTATTTTCTATTCTTCTCATTACATTTTCTCTAGCTTTATATAATAACTCTTCTTCAACATTATCCAATTTTTCATTAGGACTATATTCTCCAAACAATATTTCTTCTGCAACTCTTCTATTAATTAAAGCTTCATTAATATCCTCAAAGTATCCTAAATGAATTGTTAAATTATTATATTTTATTTTTGCTCTCCATTTCTTATTAATCTTATGAAAGCTTACTCCTGGAATTCCTGAAGTATTGTCTACTCTTATACTTTTATTAAAGCTATTTTCTTTATAACTACATATTCTTAAATTTGATTTTCTATTATCTAATGGATTTCTATTTATATGATCTACTACCAAATTACTATTATTTATATTCATTATATATCTATGTAACTTTATCATTTTTCCTTTTATTCTTGTTTGTATGTATTTACTATCTTTATTTTTTGCATAATGCCATGTTAATTTACTGCATTTTTCTAAATCATTCTTATCTATTTTAACTATTATTATTCCATAAACCTTACTCTCAATTATCATTTCAACATAATTATCATTTATTATATATTTATTTCCTTTCATACCTTACCTCCTAAAAATAAAATAAAGGACTAGTCATCGTCAATTTTGACGAAAACTAATCCTTTTAAATTTCCTATTTTATTATTTTAATATACTCACAATAAATTTGAATTGTTCATTACAATATTTCACATTTTAAATATTCTTCAAGTTCGGATGGAACTTTAAAAAATCCAATGTCCTTAACTTCTGATACTACAATTTGTGTAACTTTATCATCTTTTATATAAGGCTCTGCCTTGCATTTAAGAACTTCTACACTATTTGCTATAAATCTATTAGTAACTACTGAATCTTTATATACTTCTGCCCTATAGTACATTTACACTCACTCCTATCTAACTCACAATATAAGCAAATTACGGATTATAATTCACAAACTTCAACATCTTCATAACCATTGTAATCTACTATATTTATTGCATCATTAGGCTCTACATTAACCATTTTGGCTGAAAAGGGAATTCTACCTTTCTCTAACACATGTCCATATCCTTCTATAAATCCTTGTCCATATTTAGCTCTTAATCTACAATAATCTCCTGCCATTGATTTAATTCTGTCATCTTCTTCATCCAATGGGTAAAAAACTGATTCAAAACCATCTAATTCTTCTTCTGTTATTTTTACATCATCAAGTTCTATTTCAAATTCTTTTATAGCAGTAACTACAACTTTAAATTTTCTCATGTTTATGCCTCCATCTACTTCGCAATATATTCAATTCCTGTATTTTTGAATTGCGAACTAAAAAATACCGCATATTCGATTTTGAATAGTACGGTATTCATACAATATATTTTAAAGTTATTCTCTTTTTTTACTTAGCTTCAACACCTTTTTAGTAATAATCATGAGTATTATTATATATGAAGGTATAATTATAAATGATATATTAAATAAATTTAACATGTATATACAATAAAAAATATCAACAAATGGTAGCGTTATAACATTGCTTAATAGCAAAATACTATATGGGAATATTGTATTGGGTGTGCTCTGAATATATGATGAATAAAAATAATCCTTATCAATAATAAGTATTATAAATATTCCTAAAATAATTAATAAATATTTAATAATACTATTTTCTTTAACTTTAAATTGCTTAATTAAAATTAAAAATAATATTGTATTAACTAATAATATTACCCATGAAATTTTATTAAAATATCTATATGAGTTTTTAGTTATTACTCCTATACCCAATGCCGAAATAAACAATATTAGATGGATTATTATTAATTTATATCTATCTTTCATTTTCTTATCCTCTCACTTTATAGTGTAATATATTTTATAATGTATATTATAAATCAATTATAACATATACTTCTAATACCATACTATTCAATTTTCAAATATCATTTAATGCGTAATAATTTCAAATTGTTCTTTAAATAGTTTTTTATTTTATTACCAACTATCATTTACGATGATATTATTTAAAAGTATATTTATTTTATTTTTTCTATTAACTTGTCTAATTTAACATTAATAGAACTTACTAGATTACTATTTGTTTTTACCAATTCCTTATTTGTATATGTTAATTCTGCATTTGTTTCCGTCAATTTATCGCAAGTAGTCTTAACATGCTTCCACATTTGCCATAATACAAACCCCAATGCACAACAACATGCAATAGGAAAACCAACACTATTAATAAAGTTAATCCATGTCTCCATCAACTTCACCTCCTTAGTTAAAACTTTACAATCAATTTTTTAGTTAATACTTATTTCTATATTCATCGTCATTTCTCTATCTGTTTCAATTATAAATCTGTTTTCTTCTTTAGATGATATTCGATAATCTCCAAATCCCAATTTAGCTACACCTACAACATCATAATCTCTTCCTTGATATTCAGAAGGGATATTCAACACAATCCTGTTATCCTTGCTAGTTATATCTTTATAAACATATCTGATATTATCTGTACTATTAGTTTCTAATGTACTAACTTCTGCTACTGTTCTAGTCTCAGTATTGGCATATGTATTTACTATATTAGCATTTTTAATAGCTCCACCATTAAAATTCCAATTTCCATAAGCATTAATTGCACAACCAGAACTATCATCCGATTCATTGATATATAGCCTTATTAAATTTTGTGTTCCATTTCTATATCCTATAATTACCCCATTATCTCCACATATCAGCAATTTTCCTTCTGTTGTATTATAAATATTATGTGGACTGCTAGAATCATTAGAAGCTATATTTATATTATTATTCATCCATAAAGGGGCATACATATTAATACCTCTTTTATACGAATTTCCATCAATGGTTTGATCACTACTCCAACAATCAAAGAAGTTATATTGTTTATCTTCTGAAGTCCAACCATTTGTTAAATCTTCTTTAGCTATATGTGAAAATCTAATAAAATCGGAATAGGTTGGCATAGCAAAATTGATTCCATTAAGGTCTCTATTTGCATCAAAATAAGATATTCCCATTCTTAACATTTGTTCTTTTCTTCTCCAGTCTTGAAAGTTAATTCCCCCACTATCCATAGAAACGAACTGGTCTCCGTTTTGACTTTTAACTGTTCCAGTTAATTGAGCATCTCCCGTCCCCATGTTTATCCAACTTTCACCATTAACAGATTTTAAAATTCCAGCTTTTATTAAATCAGCATTTAACGTCCCTGTATTTATGATATCAGCATAAAAATTTCCATTTATATCAGCTACCATAGTTACGTCTTCAGGTCTTGGATTTACTCCACCTTTGCTAAAGAACCAACCTGCATAATTCAATATAAAGCAGTATTGGCAAGTTTTTTCGTCATCTGTATCCATATATATACTTCTATCTGGATAATGTCTAGCATGTCCACCAAAACCACTCATTACTGTACTAAACGATTCATTCTTAGCAGTTATTATAACATCTTCCACCGAAGGCAATTTAGTTATTTCTTGCTTAATTGAATTTAAAGTAGGTGGTTTTAAATCTTTAATATCATTGTTACCTAATGTTATATCTTCAATTACATCATTAACAATTACCATTTCTACAACTCTAGTTTCTATATTTAAATTAAATTGTGGTATTATCGTATTTACCTTGTCCCCTATACCTAGGTATGTCTTTACTTCATCTTTATACTCTTCTGTCAAAGATAAATCTAGAAACTTAGTAGTATGTTCTATTAAAGGTTGATCTACATGATTAACAGTAAATTCTTCAGATGCTAATCTTTCTAATTCTGCCTTAGCTTCTTCCTCAGTATCAAAATATGTATAACCCTCCTCATCTTCTTTTCCTTCTTCTCTAACTCTTATAGGATATTCAATTTCTTGTGTTTCCCCCATTAGATTGGGGTTTTCTGTAAGTTTACCACTATATATAATATTATCTGCATAAAGCTTATCATAACCCTTAGCCAATACTCCTATTGTAAAATCAAAATTACTGGAGCTTATATTCTCTTCAAGGTTAATTCCATACTCTACTTTATATCTAATATCCTTACTACCAACATAGTCTACTAACTCAACTTTAAAACCTTCTCTTTTACATTCAGCTCCATATAACTCCATTAAATCATTTGTAGCATTGTAAAAATTATCATGCCAAATATTTGTAGAAATCTTATCAGCTATGTTTCCTCCTACTTCTAAATCCCTAGCATAATTCTTATCCATTTTATATTCTTCTGTTTGATTCTTTAAATGATCCATCATACTTAAAGAGTCTAAATCTCTCGGCTTACTATCTAATATATACATACTTCTTTGAGCCTCTATAGTCCAATCTCTACATAAAACAACTACTTCATCTAAATCATTACCTATATCAATAATAGTAAAATATCTAAATTTTCCTTGTGATTTAATTTTAATTATTTGTTTCTCTGCTAATTTATTGATTATATCTATTCCATTTTTTGAATCTATAGTTAACTCTAAAATATGATTACTATCTGCAGATAATGTTATTCTATCCTCTAAACACACATCATCTAAAATAGCAATATATCCATTGTTTCCTATGATATCACTCTTACTTGCTCCACTTGGAAATAAAAAAATTCTATATTCCATATACTTCTCCTTTCTGTATAAAAAAAGAAGTTGTAGAATTTTCTATAACCTCTTTTTTATACGTTTATATTATTTTAAAATTTGTTATTTTACTAGAATTGAACCATCTAAGTTGTATATATCAGGATAACATCTAAACTTAATAGTTATCTTATCATTTCCAATTCCTCGTTGTATATTAGTAATTTCAGTAAAATATATCTTAAATCCACTATCTTCTTCATTTATAGTTAATATTTTTTCTTTTGCAGATTCTAAGAATTTTTCTATTCTTTTATATCTTCCATTAAAATCTATTGATTCTTTGATATTAAATTCAATTTCTATATCAATTGGTAATTTTCTTTTAACTATATGATATGGCATGTCTCTACCTGGTATCCATTTTTCTTCTACTTCTTTTGATATGACATATGTATATATGTAATCTTTTTTTAGATATAATCCTAATCGTTCCAAATCATAATCATCTATTTTTATTTTGTTTAAATATCTAGTTGATTTACTATCTATCCTAAGCACCTTATCTCCCCCTTACTTTATTATATTTATTTAAATTTTTATCAATCAAAGGTGTAATAACACGCATAATCTCTCTATCATTTAAATTTGTCACTGTCTCAATAACTATTTTATCCAGTACATCATCTAAATTTAAATTTGTATTATTATTCTTATTAATACTTCCTATAGCATTGCTAAGATTATTTATAGCCCTCATTACTTGTTCATTTGAATTAGAAACTTGACTAGAAACTTCTCGTTGAATAGATTTCTCCATTTTCTGTGTACTTGCTAAAGCTGTTGTAACTCTTGTATTTTCAGGTAAATAAGCCATTTCACCTAATAAACTTCTTCCTAATGATACTGCTTCTTTTCCACTAGGTGTATCTACTAACTCCCACGTAGTATTTTCATTTACTGTTGCTATTTGATCTGTTGGCGTTCCAGCTGTTCCTGTCGCATAAATAGTACTACCATTATAAGTCGGTTTGCCATTTTTATACTCAACTCCTACTATAACTGTTTTCCCAGCTATATTATCAATATTTTTTTGAACTGTTGATGCAGTACCATTATCAGTTACTATTATATTTGCTTTTTTACCATCAGTATTTTTAATCTCTTGTTGAGTATCTTTTATTTTTTTAATTACATCTGCGGTATTTTCTCCAATTTTTAAAGGTGTATTATTAGCATCAACTATAGTATCAACCAAATTTCCGTTTTCATCTTCCACTTGAATTAATTTACCTATTATTTCATTACTAGAATCTGTTATATTACCTTTAGCATCAATATAAGCATCCCCCATAATTAAGCAATTCGATAATACTCCTGCTTTAGTTTCATTCCATACAGCAACTTCATCTCTTAATGCTGATTCATCACTCTTTGTCATAGCTGCAACATTTTGAGTATTTAAATCATATACACCTTTTAATTGTCCTGTAGTTGCATCTATACTCACATAAACATCTTTCCAAGTTCCTGTAGCAGTATCATGAACCCTTTTATAACCACTTTCTGTTATACTTTCTATATCTTGATAATGAGACAACATTTGTTCATACTCTTCATAATATGCCCTATCTTTTTCTGCTACTAATTCACCAGTAAATCTATTAAATTCTGTTTTTAAATTTTCGTTATGTTCATAAGCATATTGAAGGTTCGCATCGTATTTTTCTTTATTAATTCTAAGTTCTTCATCTCTAGCCTCTTCTAACCTCTTTACAGTTTCATCTACTTGAAATTTTTCTTCTTGACTTAAATTATCATAATTTTCTTTAGCCATAGCTATTAATGTATCATAATTAGATTTAGTAGCTATTTGTTGTTCATTATATTCCTCGTATCTTTGTCCTAATAACTCTTTTGCACTTTCTGCATCCATTGTAGAAATTCTATTTTGAAATTCTTGTGTAGCGTATTCTATCTCATACTGATTACTTGCAAGCGCCTCAAGTTCTATTTGCTTTATTTGAGCATAATAATCTCTTATTTTAGCCTCCTCTTCAGGATTTAAAGTTCTATTTTCATTTCTTGCTGTTAGAATTATATTATTTATTTCATTTTGTAGATTCTGTGCTTCTTCTTTTTCTTTTGTACTTCTATTATTCCAATATTCCAATAAAGCATTTTCGCTTTCATCTATTACACCATCAACACTAAATGCCTTACTTAATCCTTCTTGCATTTCTTGCGACTTACTTTCTATAGCTGATATAGTAGATTTTAAAGCACTATCAACTCTACTTGTCATAGCATTAGCTTCTTCCTCACTAAATACACCATCTACATTTATTTCGCTCATAGCAAGTCCAAATTCGTGAATATCGGTAGTCATATCTTTTACTGATTCTTGGAATTCATCTGAAATATTTTCGTTAAAATCTTTATAAACTAAACCTAATTCTTCTAACTCTTCTCTACTTCTAAGTTGCACTCCCATTAATGAAGCCATTACTTTTTCTAAGGTAGTATATTCTCCTCTGCTTTCTGCTACAGTTTTATTAATAGCATCATTACCTTTTTTATAAGCATAAACACCAGCTGTCAATGTTCCTAAAACTGCTACTACTGGCAATATAGAAGATACTAAAACTCCACTTACAGACCCTAATCCAGTAAAGCTTTTTATTAATCCACCTATGGCCGTTTCACTCTTACCTAATGCTTTAGTAAAACTTCCTAACTCTTTCGCATCTCCAACTATTTTTAAGAAAGAAGATATTCCAGTTGCCCCTTTTCCTAATACTGTTACTAAGCCTCCAGTTGCTTTCATAACTGTACCGAATACCAATGCCAATGCTCCAAATTTAGCTATACTTGTTACTACTTCTGGATTTAATTTGCTAATAAATTCTGCAACTGTACTTATACCATCAGAAACATCATCCATCAAAGGTAGTAAACTCTCTCCTAATTTTATAATTGAATTTTTAGCTTCATTTATAGATTTTTTAAACTTGAACTCTGATGTTTCTGCAATTGTATTAAAAGCTTCATCAGTTAAGCCAGCACTATTAGCCATATCATTTAATGTACTATTAAAATACTCTCCATCTTTAGATAACAGTGACATAGCACTTAATCCAGCTTCTGTAGAACTCCATAAATTATTAAACGCATCTTCATTTCCATTACAACTATCTTTTACAATTTTAAGAACATCATAAAGTGAATTGCCTTCTTTCATCAATTCAGTAAAACTCTTAGCTGTTTTATCTTTTAATATTTCTCCTACACTTGACCCAGTATCTCCAAGTTCTTGAATCATAGCCTTCAATTGAGTTTGCGCTGTACTCGCAGTTCTTCCTTGCTTAGTAAGCGAAGCATATGAAGATAATATATTCTCTAAATTCACATTATAACTAGCACCCATTGTCATAGCTTCACCCATCGAACTTGCTAATTGTCCAACTGTAGTTACACCATTCTTTTGAACTAAGAATAATTTATTACTTATATCTCCTACATCCTCAACAGATTTTCCATATATATTCATTACCTGAGTAAGTAAATTTGAAGCTGAAGCAATATCAGTAAACCCTCCAACTGCAACTTTATTAACATCATTTATAAATTCAGTTGATTTAGAATAATCAACTCCTGCTGAAATTGCATCATAAAGAGCATCTGTAAGATCTGTAACAGCAACTCCTGTATTATTTGATAAATCCATTACTTCTTGTCCATAAGCTTTCATACCTTCACTTGAATCATTCACAAGTGTATTAACTTTTGCTAAACCACTTTCAAACCCAGATGCCATTTTAGCTAATGCTGCACTAGCTGTTAATAATAAAGCTCCTGCTTTTTGTGCTTCGTCTCCTACATCTGATATACTTCCACCAACTTTTTCAAATGACGAACCAACTTCTGTAAACTTTTCTGAAGCTTGTGCAAATTTATCACTCTGTTCTTCTATAGCATCAGAACAATTTTTTAATTCAACTTCTAAATTACTAACTTGAGTTTGTGCTTGGGATAAAGATACAGCATAATTCTGTAAAGTCTTTTCCTTACTTGTAATACTCTTTTCAGTATTTTTATATTGTTGATTTAATTTATCTAACTCTTCTTTTAATTTTAGGCTTGCTTCACTTTCTTTTCCTGTTGCTTTTACTGACTCATCATATTTTTTATTTACTTCTTCTTTCTTTTTACCTAGCTCTGTTAATTTATTTTTACTTTTTTCTATGCTTGAATTTTGCTTATCTATTTGTTGTTCATAAAGCTTTACCTTTTCTTTTGCTTGTTCCAAGGCTTTATTGATAGCCGTATACTTATTTCCTAATGTTTGTAGATTTTTACCATTAGTTAAAACTTCATTTGAAGCTTGTTTTATTTCTTGTTCAAATGTTTTCATCTCTTTGTTCATAGCTTGTATTTTACTGTTAAAATTATCATTATTAATACTAAATGTAAAACTTACATTTTGATTTCCTGCCATTATATCACTTCCTTCCTATTTATAAAAAAAAGGGATATAATATAAAGGAACACGTGTAAATCCCTTATATTATATCCCTCTATATTATCTTGCAATTCCTAAAAGCACATCTTTTAATCTAACATTATTACTTCCTTTAGTTTCTTTGTTCTCATTTTTACTTTTAATAACATCTATATATGCAGAAAGCAATGTGTTTTTATTAAACATTTTATGATAATCTGCTAGTGTTTTTACCTCTCTAACTGTAAGAGCTTCAAATTCTTCTTCCGACATGTGAAGTTGATATATCATCACATAATAATAATAGTTATACCAATTTATCCATGCTTTTAATTTATCTATTTCTTCTGTACCACTATTGTTAGTATAATCATTTTCTTCACTCTCAAATTCTGAAACAAACTCTTTATTTAAATACAATATTATAAGTTCTTTAAATTCACTTTTATTTTCTTCAGTGACCATTGTAGTTAAATCCTTTAATGTTATTTCTAGATCACTCATTGCTATTAACATTTGATATAAATATGTATTATTGTAATCATCACTATTAAACTTATCTATAAATTCAAAAGGTGATATTCCTGTAAGCTTATAGATATTTTTTAAGGCCTTAATATTAAACTTTAAAACATATTTTTTACTTCCTATCTCTACATTCCAATTAATTCTTTCTCCTAATATTTCAATCACCTACCTTATAAATTGGAGAGCTTTACGCCCTCCTATAAATTATTCAGCAACAACTTTTTTAACTGGTTTTACTGGCTTAGTTTCAAAAGTTGGTTTCTCAAAGTCATCTTCATCAGATGATTGAACACTCATCCATATAGCATCTTCAGGCATAATTACTTCAAAAGACATTTCCGATGTACCATGTGTAATAGAATCTGTCTTTGTGTTACCAGATTTAGCGTTTAATTGTAACTTACATTCCCATAAAGATATGTAATCTGTTACTCCATTACTATTATGTTGTTCTATAAATAATGCAACCGTTGGTTTTATAGCATTAGATTTATAGATTAACTCTCCCTTTGTTCCCATTTCAAAGCCAAATAAAGCAACCATATCTGCATTTGATATTGCAGGAACTGCAAAAGTACCTGTTGCTGTAATACTTGAATCAACCAAAACTTGTCTATCTCCTGCCCAAAGTGGAGTAGTAGATTCACTTGGCGTTACTGTGAATGAAATTCCATCACCTAACTCCTTTGGAATTTCATAACCAGTTGATCCTAATACAGAATATCTTATTTTGCCTAGCCCTATGCTAACGCCATTTAATTGTTGTTTTGCCATAAAAATTACCTCCTATTTTTATAATATCTAAATTTAACTTTATAACTATATAGCTTTGTTTCATTCTCATAAATATCATAGTCATTAATAAATAAATAGCCCTTTTCTTCCATCACATTTAAAATTGCTTCTGAAATTTCAACAAAAGAGCCTTTAGTAAATACATCAACCTGAATAACATATTCATCAATACCTCGGCTATCACCAAAATATTGATTACCTATATGTTCAATTATTTCGTATTCAATATATGTATTTTTAAATTGTACATTTTCTTTTTTATGGAGATAATGTATACCTCCATCACATTTATTTAAAATTCTATCATCAGATAAATCTTTTCTTAATTGTTTCCTCATTTTAACTCCGTTTCTATAACTTTAATCATAGATTTTTTCACTTCATCAATTTTAGAGTCTATAGCTCTATCAACATATCCAACATTATGCTTACTAATACTTGTGCCGTAGTTTTCAAAAATCCATGAAAAATCATCATTAGAAATTACAAAATGTTTTTCTCCATCTATCTTTCTAACTGAACCACGCCACCCCTCAAATTGTGAACCTGTCAAAACAGTTTGATTTGCTTTTATTTCTTCCATAAACGATTTACATTCATTTAACAACATAGTTTCTGTATAATCATCTATCTCCATATTTTTAACTATATCTATAACTTCATCAAGTCCAGTAATCGTTATTCCATCAGCTCTATTGCCCATTTACACACTCTCCTTTAAGATAAATAAAATCCTTTGAAGTATCATCAACTTGAATTATATTGTAAGTTTTCCCCTTATGTTTTATCTTATAACTTAACGAATACAATTCAGATGTAAAAGGACAATACCTAACACCAAAACTAACTACTTCCTTATAATTATCAGTACCAGATGATAAAAATTCTTTTGAAGCTGAAAGGACTTTTCTATTTGCCCAACATGAATAAACCACTTCTTTAGTCGATATATCAAATCCATTTTCATCAGTTATATTTTTCTCAATAATAAAATCAATTCTAGTATTAAGATCCATCACTTTTACGCTCCCTACTTTTATATCTTAATGAAGCTAACATACTTGAAAACATTCTATTTACATTACTTTTAGTAGACTCTATTGTTAAATCTCTATTGTTGTAAGCTTGTGAAATAAAAGCTAATAAATACAACTCTGCACTTGATATCTCTTCGACATCTAATTTATTAAATTTATAAGAAATCTTTGATTCTAATTCAGAAATTGATGCATTAATTAAAGTTTTTATTATATCATCTTCATAGTCATAATCTACTTTTATATATAATTTAGCTTTATTCATGAAGAAATCTACAAAATCAGTCATACTATTAAAAGTTTTATTATAATAAGTGCTTAAATTATTCATTATCCCACCATTGTAGATGAATAACACTTATCAGGATTTTTAATTAAGAAATTGCAATAATCTACTATACCAAAATAAGTTACATTTTTTCTATTTCCACTTATTTCATCTATATAGCTTTCTTTATCTCTTGCTTGATAGAATTCTATTGCTTTTTTATCTACGATAATAATACCGTTAAATATTTCACTTGGGACAAATATACACTCTTTTCCAAATAAAGTATATTTCCCATTGCTAATATCAAAATCAGAAATCTTTAAAGGCATATCTTCAGACATTATTACTAAAGCATCACCTTTTAGATTAGCCTTCATAAATTCAGTTACCCATTTTTGTGTAGCTTGTCCTTCTTCATGACGACCTAATAATTTTAATTCATTTACTAATCTAACATAAAGAGAAGACACATATAACTCTGCCAATCTCTTAGATATATATTTCTTTAATTCTTCCCCTTGTAAATCAATAGCTGTTCTGCCTAGTGGTATGCTTAGATTTATTTCTTTCATCTCAGTAGTAATTGCTTTAATAGATATGCTATCTGAACTGTTAGATATTTTACCAGTTCCCTCTTCAACTTTTAATGTTAATCCTATTAGTTGAGGAATTGTTACTTTTTTAGCACTTATTGAGTAACAAGGAATATAATCTAATATTGAAGTAATTTCTTGTATCTCTTGTTCAAATAAATGCTTAAACTCTTCTGTAAAGATTAAACCTTCATCAATTACATTTTTAATTACTATGCCTTGATTTATAAGTTTATCTTCTAAATTCATTCATTTCACTTCCTTTCATTATTAAGGAGGCAATTACGCCCCCATTTTTAAATATTATTCAGTTACTTCTTCTAATGCTAAAATTGTATAAGCTTCCTTATCAGCTTCTTGAACATCAAAATAAGTAATTATCTTTTGATCTACAACGTTAGCTCTGAAGTTTCTTTGCATATCAGTTGTATATTCTTCATTTTCAAACATGATAATTGCTTCTGACATGTTAGCAAATAATATTGGATATACCACCTTAGAAGAATCTTTATATGGTACTAATTCTTTAGCTACAAGTCTAACAGGTAGTCCATTAATAAATGGTTTAGCTGGTTGTGTTAAATCTGTTTGGATATATCTTAATCCATTTTCTGCATTTTTATCTTTTGCTAATTTAGCTAAAGTTTGTCTATTCATGTATAGAGCAGAGCCTTCAACTAAAGCTGAGTCTAAATCTAACATAGTAGCATCTACTACATCTTCAACTCCTGTTACAACTTTATAAGCCTTCTTAGTTGAACCGTTAGATTCTAACATTAATTTATCTAATATAGCTTTGTTAACTGTTATAACATAGCAGTCTACAAATAATCTAGCTACATATGCTATTAAATCTGCTGCTGTGAACTTTAATACACTATCAGTTAATGTGAATAATCTACCTTTCTTCTTTAAAGAAAAAGTAATTAATTCAAATCCTAGACCCTCATCATCATTAGTCATATCAACACCATCTACAACATCAACTAAATATTTTTCTGTAGTCTTTAGGATCGGGAATTGTCCTGATAATGCTGGAGTCTTATGTATAGATACATATTGCTTTAATATGCCTCTATGCTCTCTTAATAATTCTTTAACCCTTGTAGATATTTCTTTGATTTGAACATTTTCTTCACCAGAAATTGCATTCTTTAATACTCTATCTTCTGCCTCTGTAAGTGGCTTCCCCATAACAGATTTTGCATAAGCGTGAATAAATGATGCTTCTTCTTTCTTATTATTTTCTAAAACTTTATTTTCCATATTTTTAACATCTCCTTTATTTTCTAATAATTCAGCTTCAATAGCTCTTGCTTTTGCTATTTCCTCTTTCTTTTCTTTTATTTGATTAACTATTTCAAACGCCTCATCAATCTTTCCTTCATTCTTTAAAGTTTCTGCATTATTTTTTAAACTTTCTAAATCTCTTTCAAGTTCCATTATTTTATTCATTAATTCATTCCTCACTTTCTATTTTTCTACAAAAAAAGAACCTACTATAATAAAGCAAGTTCTAAATCTAATAATTTAATTTTATTTTCTATTTCTATTCGCTTTTGTTTAGCATCTTGTTCATCTATTAATGCCTTAACTTGACTAGGAACATTCTTATATTTATTTAATATACCTTTGTCCAATTTAGCCACCATGCTAGATGGAGTTTCAATTATTCTATCGCATAAACCATATTCAATGCATTCATTAGCACTTAACCAACTTTCATTATCCATTAATTCAGTAAGTTTTTCTAATGTTAAACCTTCATTAGCTTTACTAAGATATACTGTTTTAAGAGATTCAGTAACTTTATCTAATACATCAGCCTGTTCTCTTAATTCCTTAGCATTTCCAATAGCCATGCATAATGCGTTATGAATCATTAGCATACTAGATGAATACATTTCTATTTCATCACAACTACATGCAATAATTGACGCTATAGAACAAGCCCAACTATCTATAATTGCAGTTGTTTTACCTTTATGTTGCTTTATTAATGAACCTATTGCAAGTCCTTCATTCACCTCTCCACCATAACTTGAGATATGAATATTAATTGGCTTATTATCATCTATTTTAGATAAATTTTCTCTAAAATCATATGAATTAACTTCATCCCAAGCACCTACATCACCATAAAGATAAATATCGCAAATATCTTTACCATCTACAAAATTATAAAATTTATTCATTTATTCACCTTCTTTCTTTTAAATGGTACTCTCACTCCCTAACTTTTCGCTGTAATTATTTTATTTATCCATAGTAGAATCTACCTCTTCTTTTGTAAATCCTGAATTACTTAATTGATATTCGTTAGCATACTCAATGTCTACATAGTTTAAGCTAACCCTATGACTATCTCCGCCTTTAATCCTATCTCTGTCCTCTAAATCGAGAACATCATTCACTGAATAAAGACCTATTTCACTCATTAATTTATAATATTGTGCTTGTTCGATTGGAGTCATTCTCATGACATTCTTTGTATTTAATTTAAAATAATATCCATCTTCTATTTCTTTTTCCGATAATAATTTATAATTTAACTCTTGCTCTAATTGCTTTATAATTGGCAAAAGAGATTTTACAAATTGTTGCTGTATTACATTTAAACTAGCATAACTACTTTCTTTACCATCACCTAACACAAGACTTTTGGGAACTCTGAAACATTTAAATATTTCATTATCTAAATCTTCTTTTAACTCGTTAACCAACATTTCCTGAAATGTACTTGATTGGGATAGTTGTTGAAACTCTATATTATTATCTAACATAGAATATCCTGTTTTTTGCATCCTATTTACAAAACAATCTAAAAAGAAGTTAATTGCATCTTCTCCAAGATCATCGGCAGTTTTTAAAATTCCTTTTAATGGTTTGCTTCCATCGGATTTAAAATAATCGGTAACTAATTTACTGCAATATTTTTTAGCTAAACATATATTTTCTATAGTTAAGAATCTATCTTCTATATCTGATAAATGTATCACTGAATCATATGTAAGTTTTATTGGTTTTTCATCTAAAACAGTTTCAATAATATAATCATTCTTATAAACTACTTTACTCATTAATGTACAAGCCTTGTCTAAATTTCTTAATTCAGTTACTTCACCTTTTTCGTGCAAAATAGCAATAAAAGAATCTTTATTTAATAGATAATCTCTTATAAAATCCCTTATTAAGTTGAATGAACTTACTGTCTTATTAGCCCTTCCATTTAATAAATATGTTAGCTTATTATTTATTTGCTTAGTTCCTTCATCAGTTTTTTTAAACATTTGTATTGTCATAGTTGCAATCGTACTCGCAATTAAATCTACACTAGCCAACACCGTTGCGTCTTCTCTCATCACGTTGTATCTTGTTATGTTACCAGAATTTTTATCAAGGAAACTTTCCACGTACTCCTTTGCAGTTCTATATTCAACTCTATTTTCTACCTTTTTAGAATATCTACTTGCCTTCATTATCCTCACCTACTTTCTTTTTATATATAATTGTTAAAAATGCTAATATAAATAAACTTACGGATATAAATAAAACCCCTAGTTTTGCACTTAGCATAAAACCAAAGGTTATAAACGTTAAAAATCCCAATATTATAAGTATTTCTTCTAAATAATCAATTATATTCTGCATTTAATCACCCCTTACCTATACGCACCACTCATTATTTTATCTCTTAAAGAAATCTTAGGTTTCCAATATGCACTTAATTTAGTTGCAAATATTGAACTATCTACACAATCAATTCTATTTCTCTGCTTCTTTTTATCTATCTTTATAATATCTTCATCTTGTGGATCTACCTCAACATAAGCATTACTTAATTGCCATTTAAAGCTATCATTCTCTAAGAAATACATTGTTCCATCTTTAATCTTAGCTCTAAAAGTCTTTGTTGGATCACTCACATGTTTCTTACTTTGGAAAATGGGATATACTTCTTGCTTTCTATCTAATAAATATAAATAAACATCTCTCGCATTAGAATCATCAACAATCCATCTAGCTTTCCAATTATTTTCTTTTATTTTATTAAAACAAAATTCCATAATAGGAACTATATCTATTACTTCATTACTCGTATGTCTTATCCACCCTTTTTCATTCCAATAATCAAATGGCATCTTATCATTTGCTTTATGGTATTGTATGTATTCAAAATCAGGAACAAATCCAAAAGTCTCCTGATATATACATGACTTTTTGTCTTTTTCTCTTATAAATGGAACGTGGAATGTTACTCCAAATAAATCATACTTAGATGAACCATCTATACCTATATACACCTCTCTATTCTTCAAATCAATTGGTGGTTCATTTACTACACATTTCTCGTAATCTGCTATATCAATATAAGCATTTTTTCCACCATCTGTTTGCCACATATTAAGATTTTTAACTAAAAAAGTAGTCATCTTTTCTGGTATCTCTTTAGCTATTGCATAACCGTCTAATAGCCCATCTATACCTTCTTGATATGTAAATAATAATTGATTAGCTTTTTGCCACACTAAATAATCATCTATATCATCATCTTTTTCAACTTCACATATAACAGTAAAATATCTCTCATTCTCTCTTACTCCACTTAATAATTTTTCAGCATAAGGATATTCTTGGGTATACATTGGGCAATTTATATTATTACCAGCAGTTGATATTATAATTAATAAAGGTTGTGGCAATGCTCTTTGTCCTGTTTCAGCTATTTCATAAAACATTGAATCTTCATGATCTTTGTATTCGTCTATAATTGCTAGTTGAACATTTGTCCCTTCTCCATCTTTTTTTGCTTCTTTAGATAGTGCTTCTAATCTGCTCATTGTTTTAATATGTGTAATAGAATCTCTTGTTATTTTAAATTTAGATGCTAAAATTGAACCTCTTAACATCAATTGGCACTCTTCGAATATCACCTTACTTTGTTTTCTAGTAATACCTGCACATGTACAATAATTCATGGTGTTCCATTTAGTAGCCATTACCGACATTTCATACAATGCAAATCCTGATTGTAATTGTGATTTTTGTCCTTTACGTCCCATTGAAATAAAAGCTTTTCTAAAAACTCTATAATCATTCTTTTTATATTTAAAGCCATAAATATTATAGGCTATAAATTTAGATAAACCATCTAATATTATTGGTTTACCACTCATAACTCCCTTACTATGTTTTAAATATGTAAAGAATTTAATAACATTATCTGCTTGTTCTTCATCAAAATAGATATGTTCTTTATTTAACATATCTAAACACCTTTGACATGCTTGTCTATGTTTCAAACACCTATACTTAGTATTTGATATTGTTTCATTACAATAATTAATTAGCCACTCTCTAGGCGTTCTCTCCATTCTTCTCACTTCCTTTCCTATTTTCTTAAAATAAAAAAGTAGTTTATTTAGCCAACCATACCCTGATTGACTATAAAACTACTCTCTAAATATCACCAAATTCATCAGTGATTTCATTTTCTTTTTTCTCTGCTTTAACACTAGCAAATTTTAATCTACTATCTATAGTTAATCCAATAAGTCCTGCGAATCTTCTGCACTCCTCAGCATATAATTTTTGAATTTTTATTAATGGATTTTCTACTGTAGTATATGAACCATTTGGCATACACTTCTTAATAGTCAAAGATTGTCCATTTAGTTCTTCTGTAGCTTTTACATAATTACTATATGCCTCACAGTATGAAGCTAAATTATTTACATCTAAATTAGTAATAATATCTATTGTAGTTAACTCTTCAACTAGTCTAGTAAATTCCTTTTTCGCTCTCTTATCTTTTAGCCAAGAAGGTGCTTTTAGTTTATCATTCTTTCCTTTTACTAAAGATTCAGCGAATTCCCTCTTTGCAATTTCTTCTTTTGTTAAATGTGCTTTATTAATAGCTAAAGGCTTTTTAGATTTCCCCAAAATTATCACCTTCCTTTCTAACCGATATTTTTTTTCAAATAAGGAAAAATGCGTGACAAAAACTAATGTAGTCGTGGATTTTTTAATTTTCCCCCACAGAATTTTTGACGGGGGCTATGATTTAAATTCCAATTCGAATTGCTTCACCATATCCTTCAATTCCTTTATTACAATTTCCCTTTCACCTTCATTCATCCTTCTATGTATTTCATTATGACTCTTACTACTAACTGCTATCAAATTATCATCACTTAATCGCTCAGAATAAGCTTCTTTGATTTCATGAATATGATGAACCAAACTAGCTTGAATAATTTCTTTGTTCTTATAATAAGCGTAAAGATCTATGTATTTAAACTTAGCCATAATCTTATCTCTTTTATTCTTCCATTCCTTACTGGAGTAGAATGCCTGGTACTCACCATCGGGCCTATTAGTACGGTACTTCCTATATGCCTCTTTATCTTTTCCTGTTGCTTTTCTATATCTTAGATAAGCTTCAAATTTTTCCTTACTCTTTATATCTATTTCTTCTTGACATTCTTTACAATATTTATCTCTATGACTAATAATAGCATCACATCTACAACAAAATTTATTTAATCCCATCTTACCACCATATATTAATTGTATTTTTAAATCTTCTTACTTTTTCAAACACTTTAGCATCATTAAACATTTCATTCTTATACCAATTATCTGTTAATATAAATAAATATTCATCAGGATTTATACAATCTAATTTACTTGCATTATAACTACATCCTTCAATTTCTACACCTTGTAAATCAACAGTATTTTTTATAGCTAATATGCTACCTCTTAAAGATTCTCTATCGCTTGCTATTACACATATCTTATCAAATCCAAATTTTTCTCTATTTTCTATCTTAAATTTTAATCTTTCAAAACTTTTATTCATTTCTATCCTCCTAAATTAATGGGAATTCCGGTTGCCAATTATATTTAAATTTAAATATTCCTGTACTAGTTACCCTAATTCTATTAACACCACGTTCTAGCTTTAAAGCTTCAGTATCAAATTCAGCATCGCCATCACCCAATATTTCTTGTGTCTCACCAATTATTTTTATTACTTCATCTTTAATCATATTTACTTTTAATGTATATCCACAACAACTATAATTTGTTAGTTCTAATTGTCCATCTTCGATGCATTTTATAGTTATATCTGCATAAGTATCGTAAAGTCCAATATTTTCTAACTTTATATACTCATCTTCATTAGCTGTATAATAATCATACTCTATTAAACTTCCATATGCTGTAGGCTTAACACTTTGGAATGTTACTGTAAAGTAGCCCCTTTTATTTATCTTTTTTATGCTACCATTAACAAATAACCCATAGTATATCTTACTTCCAATTTCAAGTAACTTAGGTTCTTTATGCTCAAATAAAATCCCTGCTACTTCATCAAGGTACCACCTACCCCATTCATCAGAATCATTATTATAGTCCGCTTTTATAAAAGTAATATCGATAGTAAAAATTGCATCTTCCACAGAAATAAATTTATTATTTACCATATTTACAGTTCTAGAAACACCAAACTGGTTGCTTTCATGTCTTTCTATGTCTACAACATAAAGCCTATACCATGCATCTGTTAAGCTCCTACCATCCCAACGAACTCTATCTCTGTTACCTTCGAATAAGCTCATCTAATTACACTTCCTTTTATAATACTCATCCAACAATTTCTTTCTTTTAGCTTTAAGCTTTTCAAAGTTGTCTATTTGCACTTTATTTACATTATCTTTACACTTATTTATAATAGCTGCTACCTCACGACCTTTATGTCCTGGAAAACTAAATAATACATTTTTATACTTTCTAGTCCCCACTTCTTTTATTATTATGTCTTCTATCTCAATTCCTTCTACATTAGATAACAACAATTGCATACTATAAAATCCCGTACAATATTTCTTTCTTTCCATGTTTCCTACCTCGCTTTTCTTAAAATAAAAGAAGTACGAATTAACGTACTCCTGTTAACATTGTATTTAAATAAACTTTATTACATAAATCTGCATATTCTTTCATAGATTTAAAATTTTCTATCGCTTCATCTAAATCTCCTACACCATAAGATTTTAAAAATTTATCTATTTTATTCGTCTGTTCTAAAAGTTCGCATTTTTTAGCAAGATCTTTATTAACTTCTAATAGCCTATCTATTTCCCCAATAGCTTCTTCTAGAGATAACCAACTACCTTCTTTTTCTTCTGGAGTTTCAACTTCTATAGTGCCATCCCAATCAATTATTAATTTGTACTGGTCACAATCTTCTATTACTAACTCTTCATATTCTCTTACTTCTACTTCTGTATATTTGCTATTAAGATCCCATTCAAAATCTTTATACATAAGTATTCCTTCATCAAAATCTAATGTCAAATCCCTATCTGCTATCTTATTTGTTACTAAAAATCTACACAATTTTTCTTCTTTTTTATTCATCTTCATCAATTCCCTTCTATCTTTCAATTCCTATTCTGCATTTCTCATAAGGGCTTATGACCTCTAATAGCTGCATTAAGAAAGCACCGCCATTTTTTTGACGATGCTATAATGATAATTTTATTGGCTCCTGCCTTCACTTTGTAGGAGAGTGCCTTAAAAAGACACATTCTAACACGTAGCTATAAAAATTAAAGGAATAGAAAGGAGTGTTAAATGGGACAAGAATTAGCTACGTATTAGAATCTACCTTTTTTAGGAGTAGGAGGCTAAAAAGCCCCCTTTTGAATAAACTAGCAAGAGTTATATTAAACTCTTACGAGCAGATACTTTGTACCTTTAATCTCAGCAAGTTTTTTAATTCTGGAGGAATCGGCAAGAAATGCCCTAGACTTGCAACTAGTTTAATGCTTAAAAATTTACAAACTATACAACTATTATTTAAAGTCGAGTTATGCAACGACCTGCAACACTTTCTTTGTGTAACATAGTTACTTCTACTTTTAGAACACTGCTGCAATAGAGGAATAATGCCTCAATTCTATTCTAATTAGAACACCATTCAAGCATCATATCTCACATCAGAAAAGGTAGTGTAGCGTTTTTAGCGAAACTACCTGTTTAAAGCAATAAAAAAGAACAGTATTTCTACTGCCCTAAACTTAATATATTTTTTACAAATGTAGCAACAAATTTTATATCCCCTTCATTTATTTTATCAAAATTCATCACACTTATTTCATTAACTAATATATTTATTTTCACATCATCTATTATGCATTGATCATTTTCGTATAGCCACTTTTCACATGCCACATAGTTAGCCAAATTGTAAATCTTTTTTCTATCAGTTTTTCTTTTCTCTGCTTTTAAAATATCTATAACCTTAGGGTTACTTAATATTTTTTCATCTCCATGTATCTTTCTAATTTTACTTAAAACTTTTTTAAAATTAGTATCATACAGTTCTATAATTTTTTTATAATCTTCTTTTATTTTTATACATTTTTCAAACGATAACCCTGTTAATTTATATGATTGGTAACGTGAATTAAATTCATCTAAAAAATAGCATCCTATAAATTTTTCGTCATATGTATTTTCTTCTCTGTAATTATAATCATAAGCATTGTTCTTCTTGAACTTAACATGATTTAATTCATGGATAATAATACTATCTAAGTCATTATTATTTTCTAAATTTTCAATAGTAATACTCTTACTAAATGCATCAAAATATCCGCTTATCTCAACATCTTCTATAGTTCTAACTATATCAATTTTGCTAAGTATATCACTGTATTTATGTTCGCTGTCAAAAATTATTGATAAAAATGTAATTATTCGTTTTTTAATATATTCAAATCTCTCTTCTGAAATATTATCAATGTTATTAAAAATAATCATCCCATACACCTCCCATCAATCTATTTCTACATAATTATGTAAAATCCTCCTAAAAAGGTAAATTAAATTGTTCTAAATCAATTTTCATATCTTTCCAACTCTTATTTGATGGTAGATAAGCATATCCAACTGCCATTTCTTTAAGCTGCTTTCCTAAAGATATATTAGTACCAGTCACTTTACTCAACTTCTTCCAAAGATCCTTTTGCTTAATTTCATCTAATACAGAGCCATTTTCAGTTACATATTGCTTTACAAACTCTCTATATTTATAATTTAATTCAGCCTTAGATCCACTTAATATTTCATCCATTTCCTTTACTAATTCTCTTAATCTTTCTACATTAATCTCCATTTATTAACACATCACCTTTCTTAATTTATTTAGAAGCTTGTACACTTCCATAGTAGAAAAGGTAGTCCAATGTTTAGTTGGACTGCCTATGTATCTCTTCACCTTCTAACGCAACAACTCTATTAATCCCTTTATTAACATCAAAAATAATCTTATATAGGAGTCCACATTCAGGACAGCATATAGCGTCACTCTTTAATAAAACAACTTTAACATTGCAATATTTACAATTATAATCATCCTTACTCATCACTCTCACTCCTTTAAAACATGTATTTTATTTACTTTTATCTCCTTTTTTGCAAATGCAACAACTCTAAAACTTACGCACCCTAGGTTTGCCAAGCCTTTACTTCATTCGTCCTTACGTCCTCATTTCATAAATTCTTGTCACCGGTCACCGCCCTAACCTTTGCTTCGGCCGAAGCCTCGCAACTATTACTACAATAAAAAAAGAAGCTAGAAATTTTCACTCTAACCTCTTTAATTGAATTTAAATTGAATTTAAAATTTTGACCCCTACTATTTTCTAATAATATATATTATTAGAGAATTGGGGGGAGTCAAATTATTTTCTAACTAAGTAGAATTTTCTGCCTTCTCTCTCAATACCGAATTCGTTTGATAAATTATTCCACGTAGCACTCTTCTTTAGCTTTTCCCATGCCTTATCTTTTATATCTAAAATAGTCTTAACCTCTTTGACTTCCACTTTTTCTCCTTCCCAGCTTTCAAACCACTCCTTAAACTTCTGATTATTTGTTTTTGTTCCATCTTTCTTATTTCTATCTTGCTCTCTAGCTTCAACAAACATATCTGGTGTATATTCTAACTTTTTAGCACCTATAGACTTTTCAATTGATTCAATAGCTGTACAATACACTTTAGCACATAGTAAGAATACATTGCATTTGTCTCTATTGTTAAAATGCCTGCATTTAATTCTCATTATATTTTGAACTGAATCAACAACTAAATCACTTTCCATTATTCTTTGCATTTTCTTATTCACAAAGTTGCCATTATCACTTTCTAATATACTTACTATGTCTTCATAAATCTTATCGCTATCTTGAATTTTGTTCCACTTTTCATCAACATTAGTTAGAGCTATATATGTAGCTAAATAAACATCATGCGACTTTCTATTTAATCCTATTTGTGCCATTTCAGATTTATCATTCCAATTGTTCTTACCTTTTATATCTCCAAAATAAGCTATATCTTTGGTATTTAAAAGACTAGAAAACTTTTGAAATATCCCACTTTTCTTTCCATATGTAGCTACAAATAAATCGTCAGATAATTCATTAATATACTTAGCTATGTTTTCTACGTGCTTTTGGTTAGCTTTTAATCTTCCTTGACTTGTTGTAACTGTTATGTAATGTAGGTTTATATCACTTTCTTTACTATCATCAAACTTAAATATGTTGTATTTATCTGAAATTGTGTAGTCAATATCCTCCATAGCTGTAGCATCAAAAATAATGGTCTTACATAAATCTGTATCAAATTTATCTGTATTATTATTAATTAAAACAAACTTTCTACTATTATCTTGATCCTTGTCCCCATTACTAATGAATAAACATCCATTTTTATTAATTTCCTTTAACTTAACTATAGAGTCATATAATTTAGTTGATGCTAATTCTTCTAACTTTTTAAAAAATTTCTTATCTGTTGCTGGAGATATTAAACAATCATTTCCAGAGCCACAAATCCAATTTATATCATACTCTGTGTAATTATCTCTAATATTATCTATGTAGCTATAAAAACTATTCCAATATTCTATTAATTCTAATTTATCTTCTCCCTTTGGAAGTTCTTCTAATGCAACTTTAATATTACTTAAATATCTTTCGTCTATTATTTCTGTAGATATTATAGGTGGTTTTTCGTCACACATTAATAGCCTTCTAGTTCCATTGTTCCATTTATACAATAGCTTTCTTTCGCTTTCTTTCATTTTAAAATACTTTTGTGTAGATATTAAAACTATAGGATATTTACTTTGTTCCTGTAATTGCTCTAAGAACTCTTTTCTCTGATTTTTATATAGTTGTTCTTCATCTTCTTTGGCGTACTTCATCAAATAACATCTATCATACAGCCCTTCATTTCCATTAGTTCTATAGTTAGCTATATCTTCTAATCTTTCTAATCTATCCGTAATAACTATAGCACCATAGTTAAAAGGGTCTTTTTGCCATTTTCTAGGCACTTCACCCATATATAAATAATTGTTGACTAACTGATTTAGTATTGCCTTTATTAAAGTCGATTTTCCCATTCCACATCTATTATAATTGACCTCAATTTTATTATCTAAATCTAAATCAAATATTTTTTCAGTCATTTTTTTGGCAAACTCAACTTGCTTTTCAGCTACATCTGGTATGTTTTTTTCGTACTCTCCTACTGCCATATCAACCTTAAATTCTCTAAAATTTCCAAAATCATAAACTTTATTACTCACTCTTTCATCCATCCTCTCATCAATAATATTCATTTACTTACTTCCTATTACACCATTCTGTATATAATTCTTTTGTTTCATTATCATCGAAAACAAAAAATATTTTTCCTGTCTTCTTATGTACTTGTGGTCTCTCCACTGGCATTACCCCATTTTCCATATAAAAATATGCTTGTTGCCAATTAAAAATCATTCTATTCATTTAGATCTCTCCTATTCTTTCTAAGCCTAATGGCTCATATTAGAAAGCATAGCTTAAGGGCGTTATGCCCTGCTATGCGACCTTTATTTTGATGTATTTACCTTCTAAACTTGCATTTTTAACTACATAACTATCTTTTAGTTCTGCTTTAATACTGTTAGGGTAAATAAATCCAACTAATTGATTATCTACATAAACATCATAGGAAGCTTTATTTTCTCCATTTTTATTTACATATTTTCTTGTAATTATTTTAATTGCATCACCTTCTCCAATACCAACACCAGTTAATCCACCAATATTAAACTGTACATAATTAGCTTGTCTTTCTAGTTGTTCTATGTAAGTTTCTTGTAAATTGCCTTTAACTAGCTTACCTAATTTTTTCTTGTACTTTTTAAACATCCAATCTATGTCTCCATCTTCTGCTTCTGCATAAATGTAAACTTTACGTTCTTTAGCGTTTATTACTGCTTCTACAATATCCCAAGCATAGTTCATTATAAAAGTAACGGAACATTCATTAAAAACTAAAGCATGTGCTATTTCTTTATCTGTGTATATTTGTCTTAGCACTTTAATATTGTCTATTATTTTAAGTTTTTCCTCTGCCCAGAATTCATCCCTAGCCTGTTTATCCTTTATTTTCTTAGCTTCATCACCAACTAATTTGTGATATTTTTTAGTTTTTGCTATCTCTTCTATACATTTAGCATTTTCTTCTGCATACTCTTTTAATAAGTTACGAAGCCTTGCAGGGTTATCTGCTATCTTTTTCTTAGCTTCCTTTATAGGCTTAATTAATTCTTTGTTTATCTCATCTGCTGTAATGTCTAAAGCACAATTCGTTTGTTCTGTATCGTACCAATCAACTTCAACGGCATCTTTATTTTTAGTAAATTTGTGGTAGTACATAAATCGAGGATGTTTTTCTAATGATGTATAACTCTTTAATGTTTCGATATCATTTTTATCTGGCAATGCTAAAGTTTTGGGAGCATCAATGGCTTTTTGGTTTAATTGAAGTGCATAATATGCCTTTTCTCTATTTTCATAGAATCTATTAATTAACCATTTTCTTTGAACTTCTGTAGGTTGGCTGCTTAAATCTACTATTTTACCTTCTCCAATTAATTGCATTAATTTACCTTCAAACTTAGTATCAACTTCACTTTTAACTTTATAATAGTTCTGCCTTTCTGCATTTAAAAATTGTTCTTCTGTCATATTTATTCCGTATAGATCTGCATAACAAGAATAGTTTCCACCTCTAATTATTTCCTTGACTGCATTTAAACTATTTAATGCCTTATCTAACTTTAATTTATCATCAGTATGTATTATTAAATAGCAGCCATTAAGTAAATTAGCTTTAGAAAACCATCTCCCTTTATATATATAACCTACTTCATTGCATTCTGTACTAATCTTATTAGCTATATTTGCAAGACTACCTATTAAATTGCCTGATGCTTTTAAAATAGCTAAAAACTCTTCTTCTTCTGACCATTTACATTTTACTGTATCTCCATCTTCTGCATAGTTAAAGTTATAATTATCTTTAGGATCTATTACTGCATTGTATAATATATCATTATCCCATACCCCAATGGTATCTAGATCGTAATCCATTCCTGAACTAATAAAAGCTAAATTGTCTGCTTGGTTACAAAACATAATCTCATTTGTTAGTTCTCCAAAATACTTATCTAACTTTTCATTCTTTACAAGTTCAATCTTATGTACCTCTGAAAAAACTGCTAAAGGATTTCTAGCTACAACTCTTTTTCCTTCTTCATTCGGCACGTAAAATTCACCTTCTTTTAAATGTGGTTCAATTTTTCTAGTCATTATCCAATTTAGATAAGTTATAGGACATACTGCTACTGTTTTATAATTTCCTTTTATATAAGGCTTACATACTACTTCATGCGCTTTTCTTTCTATACCATATAATACTTCTTTTTTTACAACTCCAGTTTTAATAAAGCTTTCATCTATTTGTAATAGTTTATGAGCCTTTACACATGTTCTTACTTCTTCATCCTCATCATCTCTAGCAATATCACCCATAAATATTTTAATTTTATCTACATCTTCAAAGCTTAATAATTCTTTTAAGTAGTTCTTGCTAGGTGTTTGAATTTCTCTTAATTCTTCTGTTGTTAGTGCCACATTGTTAAATACCTGATAATTCAGTTGAGAGTATTCTTTTACGGCTTCTTTATTAATCTTAGTAATGTAAATGGAATTTAATACATCTTTGAATTTCTCATCTATTCTTTCTTGAATAGCTTTGTTTATATCCTCAAACTCTTCATCTTCCCATAACTTAGCCCACTTAGCCATGTTAGTATTAACAATTAAATCCACTTTAGACAAATCAATCTTGTTGCCAAAATAATCTCTAACTAAGAATGTATTACCATGTTTCTCAAATACATCTTTATTGTAAATATAGTTCTCTTCAAAATACTTCATAAAGTCGCATCTTATAGCTAGTCCTTTTATTGCCAATGGAAACATTCTGATTCCTGCAAAATCAATTCTATGTTCTGAATTTAATTCTTTTTGGAGTTCATCTAAGTATTTAGGAGTTGCAAATCCACATCCATCTGCAAATTCAAATTCTTTCTCTTTTTCACCATCAACTAATTTTCCATCTATAAAAGTTGAATATTTAGCTATGTGCTTGAATTGGTCTCCTTCTAAAACCAGTACATAAGGTAGTTTATTTACTCTATTAGCCCCACTTAAACTTAATGAAATTCTAGCTGATATATCTTTGTTAATACATACTTTGGGTGCATTGTATAGCTTATTTATCATTCCTGCACTTACTATGTCTCTATAAATTTTCTTAAAACCTTCATATTCTTTTTTAATGAATAAAAATTGACACTTTCTACGTTTCTCTTCTTGTTTCATCATATTTGGGCTAGTTTCAAATGGTATATACTCCTTATCATTATGAATAACTCCATCTTGTAGAATAGTCATTGCTCTATCTTCATCTGCTGGTAAAAATACTTTGATTATTATATCCTGATCCTTACAATTCTCTACATCTAACTTTCTTGATGTATAGCTTTCTAACATCTCCCACATCAGACTCTCTGTCATTTTAATTATTTCTATCTTTGTATTACTTTTTAAATATGTAACGTTGTATAATTTTTGTTTCTTCATTATAAATTCCTCCTTTTTGAATACCCTTTGAATATCAGTTAAATTTATTTATTGCTTATATCAGTTAAGTCTTTACGTAGTTCCCCTGAATCCTGAAATATAAACACTAAAAACTTCTTATCTTTTCTATTGTCTTCCGTTCTCAGTAAGTTATGCCCTTTTCCAATTAATAAAGTAGCCACTCTCTTGCTGAATATTTTTATTTCTGTCATCTTAACACGTCCTTTCTTTTGAATTTAATTGAAGTTATTACACTTCCATGTTAGAAAACTTAGCGAAACCGTTAGTGGAGCTAAGTTTATTACATAAACCTCTTGACAACATCTCTATAACTACCTATAATATAATTAAGTAATTAATATTGTTATAGAAACACTTTAAATTGGTGATAAATATTATACATCAATTCTATTGTTATATTCAAATATTATATTGGTTGATTATGGAAAGTTAGCTTATGTTAGCTTTTATTTTTTTGCATTTCTTTTGTTTTTCTCTTAATTTCATCTTTTGTATTTCAAATTTATTTCATGAAACTATTCATGCTCGCCATTAACGATTGAGTATAATCTATTTTTTTATCTTCCTTTTCCTCAACTTCTTCTTCTGTTATAAGATTATCAAAATCAAAGTCATCTGTATTTGATACATCTCCAATATGCATCTTATTGGTATCAGGTATATCTCCAATGCATTCTACATGTGCATCTGCTACATATTTATTACTCACCTTATTAGTATCTTGTATGTCTATAGTAGGTATTTGAGGTGTATTAGATACGTATCTGTTACCTATCTGATTAGTATTAGGTATACTTTTAGTATGTACCATGTTAGTATCTGGTACGTTTAATGTACTTATCATATACCCCTCGGATACCATCTTGTCCATTATTAGCTGCTTAATATATATGCTCATGCTTACCTTTGATTCTATATAATTTAACATCGCCAACTCTCTAGTATTATCCCTATTAAATGTTATCGCTATTTTCTTTGCATTTTTATTTGCCATGCTTTACTCAGCACCTCCAACTGCTTTTAATGCGCCTAGTACGTTACTATATATAGGGTTATCCATTACCTTTATATTACCTTTTTCAAAATTTAATCCTTCTAATTTAAATAATTCAACTGTTCCTCCAGTAAAGTAAACATTATTACTTATCTTAAATTTACTTACTTTATTACTTTCTTCTAACACTTTCTTTAGGTAAGCCTTTAATAACTCTTTATCGTGATTAGCTAATCCTACTTCAATCATTTCCTGTATGTTATTTATTGTAATATCTCTATTATTAATCTTACTAACTAAAGATTGATAATAATTGAAGCTCCCTAAGTCATCTAAACATTCTATTGTACTAAATTTTCCTTTGACTATTTTAGCTATATTGATTGTTCTTGATCCTACATCTATTAATGTATTAATTGTTGATAAATTATCTAATAGAAAGGCACTAGAACACCCTTCTAAAACTGGAACTACATTATTAATTTTAATGTTTGCCATATATTCCTTGCCATTAACTCTACACTCTACTATGTTATCGCTATTATTTTTAATCTTATCAATATATTCATTCTTCTCCCCTGCTTGATTAATTGGAGTTAATAAAGCTAAATCTACTTCTATTTTATCTTCTATTGAAACGCCAGCTTCAACTAGCCCTTTAATAATTGCATAATTAAGTGTTGGAATAAAATTCTTATCCTTTTTAGATGCAGACTTTTCGAACTTAGTATCTATGTTAGAAATAATATAGTAATTAAAATCATCATTCATTTTTATATACTCATTGTCTCCTAATGTTTCTACATTATCCCAACGCTCTATTTTATTTACAAAGCTAAATGCTTGTCCATTAATTGCTACCTTTACATTGTTATTTCCTAGATCTACTGACATTTTAATATTCATACTATTCACTTCTCCCTTTTCCTCTAATACTCTTATAATTTTATTTATAACTTTACTACTACTAATTTCGTAGTTATTCTCTATTATCTGTTTAGCTATTTCTACATATCGATCTGGTATCTCTACCCAAACATCTTTTTTATATGCTGTAGCATTTAAATTAAAATGTGTTAATAAAGGTCTATCTGGTGTGTCATTTTCATTTCTGCTCCATTTAAAACGGCTTGTGATCTCTCCAGATAAACTATACTTTTTAATAATTGCATTTCTACTTAATGTCTTATCTGATTCTAAGTCTTTAATAACATTAAATTTTACTGCATCTATAAAGCATTTATATTTATAGATCTCCTTTCTTTTTCCTTGTGCCATTGTTATCTCTCCCTTTTTATTAAATTCTTGTATTCCTAATGTCTGATTCTTTAATTCTTTCATATAAATTTCTAGCATCTTCAACAAAAATTGGTCTGTTCAACATTCTTATCTCTACACCAAATTCTGAATAAATATCATTAATAATGCTATCTACTGCTTCCTTCTCTCTTTTGAAGGATTCTTCCTTTTTTAATATTTTATAATCTCTTTCTTTCTTTCTTTTCTCTAAAAATTCTTTATGTTTTTTAGCATCCTCTATATTTTTATATACACCCTTATTATTTTTAGATGTTTCAACTATATCGTATTTTAATAGAGCACCTTTTCCATGTACTGGAACAACCTTGAAACCCATAATATCTCTCCTTTTTATTTATTAATTTTTTATAAGGGAGGAAACTCTCCTCCATTCTTATATTGACTCCACATTATCTTTATCTAATTTAATTTCTAATAAAAGGTGAACACAATCCTCTAACTTAATATAGTAATCCATCATCGAGTCATTACCTTCCCAAAAATCGTATAATCCTTCACCTTTCCAATATTCATCTATATCTTCTTTATCTTGCTCAAACTCTTCAAGTGAATCATATTGTAAATACTCATATAATTTGTTGAAGTAATCTTCCCTATCTTTTATATAAATTACTTGTTTTTTCGTATATGTATCACACCCAATCCCTGATGAGATACAATACTCACTATCCAAGAAATTAGCTATTTCTAAATATTCATCTTTAGTTAATTCATTTAAATTATATTTACTATTTAGAATTTCCGATATTTGTTGATAAGTATAAAATTCAGAATTTCCTGCTAATAATTTTAAATTAACAACTAACATCTTCTCTGCATTTGCTACTCCAATAAAATCACACACTTGATATTTTTCACTATAGACTATTTCTGCACCCATTTCCTCTAAAGTAGCTTTAAATTCCTCTATATTACCAATACATCTTGAGTCTGATGTATAATACTTAAATTCTACAACCTCAATTTTAGATACATTATCTTCACCATAATAATACTCTAATATTTCCTCCGCCTCATGTATATGGAATTCATTTAAAGAGTCACTCTCAATAATGTTTTTAATTTCTACTCTAATAAGTTCATCATCATATACTATAAAACCATCTGCTCCATAACAATAAACATATTCATAGTTTCCCAAATAATCCCTTTTAGCTTGTTCTATCCTTTCTTCTAAAAAAACTTCATCGTCTTCATAATATTTAGTAACTTCTTTAATAAACTCCTCTAATGTATTTCCTTTAAATACTTTCTCTTCATACCCTTCTGGATTCATTTCATAAATTGTTAACATAATCATCTCTCCTTTTTATTTATATTTTTATAAAGTATATTGTCATTTTTATATTTTTAAAATGCATATTTATATTTTTATAAAGTGATTTTGTAAATAATTAAGCATAAATTATTTATGCTTATTCAAATTCATCATCTTCATATTTTTCTTGTTCATATAACTTAATTTTATATAATTGGTCTAATGCATCATGTATTTGCTTTTCAAAAATTTCTTCTTTGCTGCAAAAAACACCATAATCATCTTCATATGTTTCTAAGTCTTCGGATAATGTTTTACAATAATACATTATCTTAAACTTTTCCCATTCATTTTTATCTTCTAATATATTATCAATTAAACTTTCAAGAATATCGCTAAATTCTTCAAATTCCTCTAAATCTAGTAAGCTATACATATTAACTATTTTAGTTAATAAATACTCGGTTCCTTGTAAGAAAAACTCAGTTTCATTAGCATTATATTCAACTTCCGCTACTTTATGAATTATCTCATTTATGCTTTCATTATCTAAAGCTGATTTATACTCTTTAATTTTAAAATTAGCTCTAGCTATTTCAATAAGCATTAAATCTTTAGTATTATGCTTTTCCTTAAACAATATTTCTTTATCTACGCCTAAATAGTTTGATAAATTATCCACTCTATAATCTGGAACATCTACGTCACCTCTTTCCCAAAGATTTATTAAATTAGCAGAAACATCTATTCTTTGCGCCAAATCTCTCATAGTAAATCCATAGATGTTTCTAACATTTTTAAGTCCATATAGTTTCAATTAACTCACCTTCACTTTACAGTTTTATCATCCATAACTATAGATTACATCTTATTTATATTATTGTAAAGTATTTTGTTAATTTTTTTTGAATTTATATTTTTGTATAGCGCATCTTATGTATTACCAAATATCAATCTTGATTTGATTATCAAACATACAATACATAGTCCCATTATCCATTGTACAATTCTTGAACTTGTCCTCATTATCAAGCAACCAAAAGAACGCTTCTTCCTTACAAAAATCTTTTACTTCATCTTTGTTTACAATAAATATTGTGCTCCAATCCTCGCTCATTTCAATTTCACATAAAACATCTAAAAAATCATAACTCATTTTTATAATCACTCCTTAAATTTAACTATCTCCTTCTATGTATGAATAATCATATTCATCCTTAGTTAATTAAAATATAATCCAAATTACTAAAATAACTAATACTGCATTACTTAACAATAAATTTGTTATTACGCTTTCGTATTTTTCTTTCATCTTTTATACCTCCTATTCTTTTGATACTTATTTCGTATCATGTTTTTATTATACAGTGATACTATTTTAGTGTCAATACTTTTTTGAAACTTTTTTAGTATCACTTTTAATAATTTTATGATATAATAAATTTATAAAATAAAAGAGGTGTAAAATGGTTATTTTTAAATTAAACAAACTATTAGAAAAAGAAAATATAGGACAAAGAGAATTATCGAGAGAAACTGGTATAAGACAAGCAACAATAAGCGATTATGTTAATAATAAAGCTAAACATATCAGCGTAGAAAATTTAGATATTTTATGTAAATTTTTTAGTTGTAAGGCCGATGACATAATAGAATACATAGAAGACTAAGGCTGTACCATTTTGGTATGGCTTTTTTAGTTAAGCCTTTTATTAATTTCATAATTCATCTTTATTTCCCTTTTATTAACTGTATAATAAAATCTATTTTAACGTATATTACTACTGTTCATTGTTAAATACTTTAAAATAAATTATACAGAGATGAAAGGAATTATATGCTTAAAATTGAAAATGTACTAAATAATTATTTATCATTACCGAAAGATGCAAATGAAGAAAATATTAAAATTCATATTGTTCTCGAAATATTAGAATTTTTAGGTTATAAAAAAGGTAGTTTCGAATTTGAATATTCAAGCATTTCTGGAAGATGTGATATATTAATTAAAATTACTAATACCGATAGACTTATTGTAGAAACTAAACGTAAAAACTATTCAATAACAGAAGATGATTGTATTCAATTATGTACTTACTTAACCACTCAAAATATAGAATGGGGTATATTAACAAATGGCAATGAGTATTTTTTAATTAATAGTTATATAAAAGGTACTCCAAAACAAAAAATATGCTTATACTGTCAACTTTTATATGAACAGTCTACTAATATGTGGAATCTTTCTAAAAAATATAATTATTTACTTTTAGATTATCTATCATTAGATAATATTTTTAAAAAACATTCTACTAAATACTTTACTTACTATTCATCATATATCAACAATTATGATGAGACTAGAACTCTACAATCAATAAAACAATATTCAAGTTCAATTTTTAGATTTATAAATTACATATCTAAAAATTACAATTATTGTGATGAAGGATTATTATCAATGTCTACTTTAACTCAATATATGAATGATTATTGTAAAAATAAAAGTTATAAAAAGGATACTATAATTAATTCATGTAGATATTTAATTTCTTTTCTAAAATACTTAGAACTAAACAGTATTCTACAAACAAAATATTTTGTAAATTTTAATTATAATGAGTTTTTATCAATCTTAGAATTTAATGATACTTGTTCTAAATCTGATTCTATATCTATAGAAGAAGCTCAACTGTTGCTAAATTATTTTGATAATAGTCCTCGCAATTTTGCTGGACTACGTAATAAAATTATATTAAACTTACTTCTATATGTCGCCCCAAGTATTGACTCAATTCTCAATATTAATACCGGTGATATTGATTTTAAAAGAGGTTTTATAAAAATAAATAACATAAATGTACCATTGAATCCTAAACTAAAAGATGATCTATTCATTTATTTAAAAGAAAGAAATAAGTTAAAACCCAAAATAAATAATCTTTTCTTTACCAAATATAGAAATAAATTTAATACTCTTTCTTCATTTACAATTATTAATAACATTAACGAATCATTCAATCAAATTAACTCATTAACTGATTCGAGAAAAAAAGACTTAAATATAAGCAATATCCAACGCTCAGTTATTGAAAACATGCTCAAAAATGATTTTTCTTTAGAAGAAATATCTATAATTACAGGTAAAAACATATCTTCACTATCTAAATATTTAACCGATGATATTTTAAAGAAAAGACTTAAAAATATAAACAAATCACTTAATAGCAAAAAACACCCATACTATGAATTATTTATATGAACTCAGCACCGTTTTGGGATTTAGTTTAATCTTAAGTCTAGAGTGGAATTCAGTAACCAAGCTTCACAGTGAAGCTTGGTTGTATATAGATTTACCTATCATCGTTAACCCTTTAGTCTTATCGTCAATTTTGACAAAAAACATAAAGTCCTAATCTACCACTTGAATTAGGAGGGAGTAACAAGGGAAATTCCCACTCTCAGTAAAAAAGTAATGTAATGCTATTTAAGGACTTTACATGCAGAAAGAAATTTTCGAAGTCGTTACCAAAAGTCAACCGTAAAAGTCTTTACACTTGTAAAATCCAACTATTAGTTATTATTATTTTATCAATTTTTACAATAATTTAAAAGTACAAACAATATTTTGTATTGACATGAAGAGGCTAAAATATCATTGTTGAGGAACGAGTGGACACGTTGCGAGTGATATAGTTTGCCCTAAGATTTTACTCTCAAGGCTCTATTGTTGAGTCTACAGAATTGTATCGCTCGTTAATACTCTACTTGTAATTAATAGCTAAATAGCCAACTGTTACCCGACTATTCTTTTTATCGCTATTAATTCCCCCACTCTTGTGGCAGTTCCCTATAACACCCGTATAATTTTGCAGACGGTCATACGTACCCGACTAAGGATATTACTTTATAAGTAGAGTAAGTAAATAATACCCCATAGATTTTATGCATTGGCTCTATGTAACCACTAGAGTAATTTATAGTAGTTCTAGTGCATGGACTACTAACCTATACCAATTTTAGGCAATAGGAAACTAAGCCTTGCACATCCTTTCTTTTTTTGATACAATTTAATTACGGTTTTAGTATCTCCAAGAGGGATATACAAAGTTAATTTAGCAATATTTAATTGTTGCAGGTGGAGCTATTGGCGTAGCTCCTTTTATTTTTATCTACTTTCTCATATTTTCTAACGGACTAAATCTTTGATAAGACTTTCTTATATCCTCTGTAGTTATATCTAAATATGCTTTTTCAGTTACCGTTACCGAAGAATGTCCTAGTATTTTACTAAGCATAAATATATCTCCACCATTAAGTAAAAATCTTCTTCCAAAATTATTTCTTAAAGTGTGAGGTGTAATATTTTTAGTTATCTTAGCCCTCTTTAAATATCCTCTAAAGTTTCTTTCAAAATTAGAAGGTGTAACTAATCCATTAGTTCTTTGAGTAGGAAATAAGAGATCATTGGGTTGTATAGAATCTTTATACCTTATCCATCTATTCAATAAAATGCTCATGTGATTACTATAAAATACATATCTATCTTTTTTACCCTTAGTTACTTCTGCACTTAAAAAGACAGTTTTTCTGACAACATCAATATCATCTATAGTTAAACTAAGACATTCACTTAATCTCATTCCTGTATCCATAATTAACTGGATTACTATATAATCTCTGTATTCATTGAATTTAGTTAAATCTATAGCTTTTATTATTTTCTTATACTCATCATCAGTAAGTTGATCTTTTATTTTTCTTTTTCCTTTAATAAATTTCACATCGGCAACTGTATTATATTTAATTAAAGAATTTTCTTCACACCAATTAAAAAACACCTTTATATTTCTTAAATAATTATTTAAAGTTGCTACAGATATTTCTTTTCCAATATCTTTTCTATTGTTTTGATAAGTAACATTTAATGTCTTCTCATCAGCAACATATGAATATTTACCTCTATCCTTTGTAAAAGCTATATATTCTTCTACAATTTCTTTATTAACATCAGTTACAGTAGTGATATCTTTTTCCTCTTCAAGATATTTTGCAAACAATGTTAATGTTTGATAATAACTTTTTATTGTTTTTACAGATAAATCTTTATAAGTACAATAATCAATAAAATCTTGTATATAATAACCAATTTCTTTTTTCTTTTTAATTCTAGGCATAAAAAATACCTCCTATCTATCAAGTTTTTTAAACCCAATAAACAGAAGGTATTTTACTACTTTATTATATTAAATTTATTGTTAAAATTTACGATTATCCACGCCTATTTTCATATCTTTATTGGTATGTGCTAATTAATAAATCGCACAACCAAGCCAATTAAGACACTTTATTCTTTAATCTTAGCTTGTCTGCAATGATAGCTATGAATTCTGAATTTGTTGGCTTACCTTTTTCATTGTGTACAGTATAACCAAATAACTTATTGATAGCTTCTACTTGTCCTCTACCCCAAGCAACTTCAATAGCATGTCTGATAGCTCTTTCAACTCTTGAAGCTGTTGTATTATATTTCTTAGCGATTGAAGGATATAATTCCTTAGTTACAGCTGATAATAATTCCATATCATTAACAACCATAGTAATAGCTTCTCTTAAATACATATATCCCTTAATATGTGCAGGTACACCTATTTCGTGAATTATGTTTGTAATTTCAGTTTCTAAATCAACAGGACCCCTGTTGTTACTTGTACTAATCATTTCAGTAGCAGTCATAGCAACTTGCTTTTTAACTGGCTCATTATTTCCGATTGTATCATTAAACATATCTCTAATACGTTTAGTGAATATGTCCATATCAAAAGGTTTTACTACATAATAATCAGCACCTAAAGTTATAGCTCTTTGAGTTATTTTATCTTGTCCTACTGCAGATAAAACAACTATTCTTGGGAATTTATCTAAATCCATAGAATTTAATCTTTCTAAAACCCCTAAACCATCTAAATGTGGCATAATTATGTCTAAAACAACTAAATCAGGTTTCTTCTCCTCAATTAGTGTTAATGCCTCTTTTCCATCCTTCGCAATCCCTGTTACAACTATATCTTTTTGATTTAAAAGATAGTCATTCAAAATACTACAGAATTCTTTATTATCATCAGCAATAATTACAGATATTTTATTTCCATCCATCGTTTTCTCTCCCTTTCTACCCATCATAATAGTATTTTTTTTAAATTTAAAACTTAAAATAACATTAAAACTTAAATTAGTTTATTTTCTAAAACTTCTAATTCAGTTATATTTACATGCTTTTTAACTCCATTGATTGTATTATAACATAAAATTTAAAAATATAATAGGGGTTTTGACATTATTTTGAAATTTTTTTATAAAAATGTTGTAGTTTTTTTTGTAAAATAATATATTAATCTTAAACTCGTAAGATATAGTATAATTCTTTAAAAATACTATATCTTACGATTGCATTTTTCAACTTTATTTATTCTATAATCCCTGCTTCTTCAAGCATCCATTCTATATATATACCATATCCTATATCTGGCTTATTAATAAGTACATGAGTTACAGCACCTACAATTTTATCATTTTGTATTATTGGACTTCCACTCATTCCTTGAACTATTCCACCAGTTTTACTTAATAACTCTTCATCAGTTACTCTTATTATCATACTCTTTGGTCCACTCTTATCTTGTTGGAGTAACTTAACTATTTCAATATCATATTCTTTTGGTCCTTCATCATCAATTGTAGTTATTATTGTAGCTGGACCTTCAACCACTTCATTTCTAAAACCAACTGACATTGGTTCACTAAATTTAGGATTTATTAATGGTTCATATGAATTTCCAAAAATCCCTGAAGTAGAATTATTTTTTATTTCTCCTATAGAATTCTTTTCATTTACAAATAATCCTCTTAATTCTCCTGGTACTCCTTTTTCACCTTTTCTAACACTTAAAATTGATGCTGATAAAAGATCTCCATCTTTAATTGTAAATGTAGTATTAGTATCACCATCTGTTATAGGATGACCTAAAGCACCAAAAGTTTCACTATCTTCATGATAGAAAGTTAATGTTCCTATACCAGCTGTAGAATCTCTGACCCACAAGCCTAATTTGTAGTCTTCTCCTTCTTTCACTAATTCAATATCTTTATTGAATTTACAACCTTCACGGATAAATTCTACATTAACAGTACTAGAATTTGCTTCTTTAATTAAAGTGATCAATTGCTTTGAACTTTCAACATCTTTTCCATTTACCTTTAATAAAACATCTCCTAATTGTATTCCTGCTGCTTTTGCTGGACTTAATTCATTTCCATCTCTAGTATCTACATCTGAAAAACCTACTACTAATACACCTTCTGTTGATAATTTTATACCTACACTTGTTCCTCCAGGATATAATTTAATATCCTCTAATTTTTGTACTGCCACTGATTTTATTGGAATAAGACCAAGGAAATCAATATTAACTTTATCTTTAGTTAATTTAACAGTATTTAATACACCTTGGTTATGTACAGAAATATCTGACACTTCGGTACTATCATTAATGTATATTTTTTCTGGCAGTTGCGAAACACTTAAATATGCTACTAATGCCAAAATAGCTATTGGAGCAGTAATTATACTAAAATACTTTAATATTTTTTTAATCATTTTATCTCCTCCTTGCCTTCTGACATTAATTTTCCCGCTATACTATCTTTATATGCTGTAATAACTCTGTTAACATAGTTAAAAATTTATATTTAAATACATTTTATATAAAAAAAATAAAACCATGATAAATTACCATGATTTTATTGTTTGCAGTATTTCAAAGCCTTATGTATATAAAAGCTAATTATTTTTCATCTCTTTCTTTTTTATTTCGGCAAATTTCACCATTTCTGATGCATTTTCGATAGTAACATCACTAATTTCATCTCCACCAACCATTTTAGCAATTTCCCTAATTTTATCATCTCTATTTAACATTCTAATTCCAGTAAATGTTTTTCCATTTAATACTTCCTTAGAAACAAAGTAATGATTATCTGAAAGTGCTGCAATTTGTGGTAAATGTGTAATACATAAAACTTGGTGTTTTATTGATACTTCGTACATTTTTTCACCAACACGTTTTCCTATAGTTCCACTTATACCAGTATCTATTTCGTCAAAAATTAATGTAGGAATTTTATCCTTATCTACAAAAACACATTTTAAAGCTAACATTATTCTTGAAAGCTCACCACCAGATAGTACTTTCTCTAATGGCTTTAATGGTTCTCCTGGATTTGCAGAAACTAAAAATTGTACTTCATCATATCCTCTACTATTCATATTTTCAGTTAAAAGAACTTCTATTTTAATTATAGCTTTTTCAAGCCCAACATAAGACAATTCTTTTTTTATGTTAACTTCTAATATTTCACTTGCTTCAACTCTTAAATTATGAAGTTTTTCACCTATAACCTTCATTTTTTCTTCAAGTTTTCTTTGCTCTTCTTTTAATTTGTTAATTATTTCTTCACTATTAACTAATTCATTATATTTTTCTTTTAAATTTTTTAAATTTTCTAGGATTTCTCTTATTGAATTTCCATATTTCTTTTTATAAATTCCTATACTATAAATTCTTTCATTTATTTGTGCTAATCTATCTTCGTCATAAGTTATTTCACTACCAATATCACGAATTTCTCTTGTTACTTCTTCTAAATTATAAAATGCTTCTTAAAGTTTCTATTGAATAACATTTGATTTTTCTTTTCTTTAATTACTTCTGAAACATTTTCTACTAATGATAATTCCGATATAACCTTTGATAGTCCTTCTAATACAGAAATTCCATCATTAGATGAATTTAAATACCCATATGATTTAACTAAGCTATTAGAAATTTTTTCAGCATTTGAAAGCATATTGAATTCATCTTTAAGATCCTCTTCTTCATTAATTTTTAGATTAGCTTTTTCTATATCTTCAATTTGGAACTTAATATAGTCTGCTAATTTTTCTCTATCTTCATTACCTTTTAACTCGTTTATCTTTTCAATATTTTCTATATATACATGTCTTAACTCTTCAAATTCACTAAGTAAATCTTTTATTTTTTCATGATAAAATTCATCTACATATAGAATATGAGTTCCTCTATTAAGTAAATTTTGATTTTGATGCTGGCCATGGATATCTAAAAGTTTTTCTCTAATCCTTTTTAATTGAGATAAAACAATACTTCTATTGTTAACTTTAATAATGCTTTTACCATTTAGAGTTGTTTCTCTTCTAATAATAAGCATTTCATCTCTATCTATAGATAATTCATCTAATACTTCATAAACTTCATCATTTTCTATAGAAAAAACAGCTTCAACAATTGTTTTATCTTCACCATATCTTATTTGATCTTTAGAAAACTTTCCACCTAATACATAATCTATAGTATCAATAAGAATTGATTTACCTGCACCGGTTTCTCCTGATAATATATTGAATCCCGCACCAAACTCTACCGATAACTCTTGAATTAACGCGAAATTTTTAATATTTAATTCAACTAGCATTATACCCCACCTTTAAATAATTAAGAAATCATCTTTCTTATCTTAGAAATAAGTTCTAAAGCCTTTTCATCAGTTCTTACTAAAACAAAAATTGTATTATCTCCTGCAATAGTACCAGCAACATCGTTAGTATATAAACTATCTATAGCTTCTGCTGCTGCTGATGCTGCACCTGTTAAAGTTTTTACAACAACAAACTTATCAACTTGTTCTGCAGAAATTGCAGCATTTTTTAATATGCTATATAATTTATCATTTATACCTCTTTCCTCTTTTGTTGGTGCACTATATTTATATTTACCATTTTCACTTTGCATCTTAACAAGCTTTAATAATTTTATATCTCTTGATACTGTTGCTTGTGTTACATCATATCCAGATTTCTTAAGTGCTTCTGCTAACTCTTCTTGTGTTTCTATATCATTATTATTAATAATATCTAAAATTTGATTGTGTCTTTTGGACTTCAAATTAATCACCTTCTCCATCTGTAATTCTTTTCTTTTTTTAATTATCTAATATTTTTTGTCTTAAAACATTAAAATAATCATAGTTATCAAATAACATAATTTTTGCTAAATAATCAGATTTTTTTATTATTATGGATGTATTATCATTAATTTGTTTAGCTTCTTGTCCATCAAAGGTTAAATAAATTTCTCCATTATAATTTTCTGCTTTTATAAGTATTTCACTACTACTTTTTAAAACTATAGGTTGCATTCCCCTTGTATGTGGACAAATAGGAGTCAATGTAATTACATCTACATCAGGATAAATAAATGGTCCTCCTGCTGAAAATGAATATCCAGTTGATCCAGTAGGAGTTGCAATTATTATTCCATCACCTTTAAATCTATAATAAAGCTTATTATCGATAAACACTTCAAATTTAACCATTCTTGATAATGTACCTCTTGCAATAACTACATCATTTAAAGCTTTACCTTTTTCATTATTTTCATAATTTAACATTGTACATTCTAAAAGGATTCTATTTTGAATAGTATAGTGTCCATTTTTTATCTTATTTAAAGCTTCGCCAAAATCCTGTATTTCTATACTAGATAAAAAACCTAAATTTCCAATATTCACTCCTAAGATTGGTACATCATATCTTCCATTTATATCTCTAGCTATACCTAGTAATGTACCGTCTCCCCCTAAAACTATTAGCAAATCAAGTTTATTATCAAATTTATATTTACTCATCTCATAACTATTTAATACAGTAATTTTTGAATATTTAAACACCTTTGTAATTTCCTCTATAACTAAAGATAATATCTTACCATCTTTATCTTTTGAAGGATTTAATGCTACTATAATATTTTTCATATTAACTCCTTTTATTATTTGCTATATACCTATAGCCAGCATTTATAGCTGGCTATGTGATTCTCTTACTACATCATAAATTTGACTTAGTTCAAAAGTGCCTTCTTTTTCTTTATCTTTTGTAAAGTAAACTAAATATTCCCTATTACCTTCTGGCCCTTTAATTGGTGAGAAACTTAATCCTAAAACATTAAAGTCATTTTCAATTAAGAAGTTTACAATTTTATTTACAACCTCTAAATGAACTTCTATGTCTCTTACAACACCTTTTTTCCCTACCTTTTCTCTTCCAGCTTCAAACTGTGGTTTTATTAGTGCAACAACTTCACCTTTGTCACCTAAAAGATTTTTAACTGCAGGCATTATTGTTCTTAATGAAATAAATGATACATCTATTGATGCAAAATCTAATGGCACACCAATATCTTCTGGAGTTACATATCTTATATTTGTTCTCTCCATGCAAACAACTCTTTCATCTGTTCTTAACTTCCAAGCAAACTGTCCATAACCAACATCTACTGAAAATACTTTACTTGCATGATTTTGAAGCATACAATCTGTAAATCCTCCTGTTGAAGCACCTATATCCATACATACTTTATTAGTAAGATCTATTCCAAAAGTATTCATTGCTTTTTCTAATTTTAATCCACCACGGCTTACGTACTTAAGTTCTTCACCCTTAAAAACTATATCTGCATCAACACTTACTTTTTCTCCAGCCTTATCAACTCTCTGTCCATCAACAAATATAAGTCCTGCCATAATATTAGTTTTTGCTCTTTCTCTCGATGTACAAATACCTTTGTCAACTAATAATACATCTAATCTTTCTTTTTTTGATGCCATATTCTTCTCCTTTATTTCATAACGTTTATAACGCACTTTTCTATTGATTCTGGATCTAACTCCGCATCCCTATATAATAACTCCACATCTCCATGTGGAACAAAACTATCACCATATCCTAAAGCTTTAAACTTACCTTTAAAATCAAGTTTGCTTAATTCCATTAAAACATAGCTTCCAAAACCGCCATTTATAGCATTGTCTTCAATTGTGATAATATCATATCCTTGAGTAGACAATTCTTTTAACATTTCTGTATCTATCGGTTTAACGAAAGTAGCTCCTATTACTGTTGGATTTATTCCTTTATCCTTTAATGAATCTGAAGCTATCATTGCATGTTGAACCATTTTACCAACAGCAATTATTGCAATTTTATCACCGCTTATTATTTTTTCCCATTTTCCATATTTTATTTCAGTTATAGGATTAATATCTTTAACACAATCAGCACCTCTTGGATATCTTATTGCTATTGGACTGTTTTGATTTAATGCCCATTTAAGCATTAAAGGTAACTCCTCTAAATGTTTTGGTGCTAAAATTGTCATATTAGGTATAGCAGATAAATATGATAAATCAAAAACTCCTTGATGAGTTTCACCATCATCTCCTACAATACCGGCTCTATCAATTGCAAATACTACAGGTAAATTTTGAATACACACATCATGAACTATTTGATCATAGCCCCTTTGTAAAAATGTTGAGTACACTGCAAAAACTGGTCTTAAACCTGCAGATGCCATACCTGCAGCAAGTGTAACTGCATGTTGCTCTGCTATTCCTACATCAAAAAATCTATCCTTATATTCTTTTGCAAACTCTTTTAAGCCTGTACCATCAGGCATGGCTGCAGTAATTGCAACTATATCACTATTACTTTTTGCAAGCTCTATCATTGTATCTCCAAATACTTTTGAATATGTCTTTTTTGAAGGCATAAATGCTTCTCCACTTTCTAAATCAAAAGGAGAAACTCCATGAAATTTATTTGGATTTTGTTCAGCATACTCATAACCTTTACCTTTTTGGGTAATAGTATGAATTATAACTGGACCTTTTATTTGCTTTGCTTTAGTAAATACATCATTCATTAATTCTATATTATGCCCATCTATAGGTCCAATATATTTAACTCCCATATTTTCAAATAACATTGGTGGAACTAATAAATGTTTAATACTATCTTTAACTCTATGTAAACACTCAACTACAGTTTTTCCTGCATCACTATGGCTAAGTGTACTATTAATATCTTCTTTTAGCTTATTATATCCTGGGCCTACTCTAAGTTTATTTAAATGATCTGAAAGACCACCTACATTTTTAGAAATAGACATTTGATTATCATTTAGAACTATAATAATATTTGTTTTATTAAATCCAACATCATCAAGGGCTTCTAATGCCATTCCTCCAGTTAATGCACCATCGCCAATAACTGCAATAACATTGAAGTTTTCTTTTTTTATATCTCTAGCTCTTGCTATTCCTAAAGCTGCTGAAATTGAAGTACTACTATGCCCAACTCCAAATGCATCGTATTTGCTTTCACTAATTTTAGGGAATCCACAAAGACCTTTATATTTTCTTAATGTATCAAATTTATCTTTTCTTCCTGTTAATATTTTATGCACATAACTTTGATGTCCAACATCCCATACTATTTTATCTTCTTCAAAATTAAAGCTCTTATATAAACTAAGCGTTAACTCTACTACACCTAAATTTGAAGATAAATGTCCTCCAGTTTTTGATACCTTATCTATTAAAAAGCTTCTTATTTCATTACTAAGCTCATATAACTCTTTATCAGTCAAGGCATGAACATCTGTTGGTGAATTTATATCCTCTAATAGTTTTGACATAATTACCATTCCTTTGTTTAGTTTTCTCTATCCAAAAGTTCCTTAGTTAAAATTTTTAAAGCTTCTGTATTTACAGATAAGCTATCTAGTATATTAATACTTTCATTAGTTAGTCTTTCGCATTCCTTAATACAATAATCCAAACCATGCATACTTATGAAATTAGTCTTATCATTTTCTTCATCACTTAAAACTTTTTTGCCTAGTTTTTCAGTATTACCAATAACATCTAATATATCATCTTTAATTTGAAATGCTAAACCTAAATTTTCCCCGAACTTTTCTAATAATTCAATTTCTTCTTCTGATGCATTACCAAGTATTGCACCAGCTACTATTGAAACTTTAATAAGTGCGCCTGTCTTTTTCATATGCATATATCTAAGCTCTTCTTCACTTATCTTTTTTCCTTCGTTTATTATATCAACGACTTGACCACCAATCATTCCTTCTGCACCCGCAGCTTCTGCTATCTTTTGAGATGCCACTAATGCCTCTCTACCATGATTTAATGAAAATTTCATCATTACATTCATTGCTTCATTCAATAAAGCATCTCCTGCTAATACAGCAATATCCTCACCATATACCTTATGATTGGTTGGCTTTCCTCTTCTTAAATCATCATTATCCATACAAGGTAAATCATCATGAATTAATGAATATGTATGAATCATTTCTATTGCACTAGAGAATTCTAATATTTCTCTCCAATTTTCTTTATACATATTATAAGTTAGCAACATAAGTAAAGGTCTGATTCTTTTTCCACCAATATTAAGACTATAACTAGCTGAATCATAAATTACTTTATTAAAACTACCTTTATTTTCAAAATAATTTAATAGAAAAGTATTAACTTCCTTTTTCATTTCACTAAACATCATTTTCCCTCACAACTTCAGAATTTTCTTTAATAGTTAGAAATTTCCCTTCTAAAGTATCTAGGGTTTTATATAGTTTATTTACTATTTTGCTTCCTTTTTCATATTCCTTCATAGCTTCTTCTAAACTTAATTCATCATTTTCTAAAGTTGATAAAATGCCTTCTAAGTTTTCTAGCATCTCATTATAACTTTCCTTCTTGGCCATGACAATTTCCCCCTTTTTCTATTGGAACAAAATTCCCTATAACGTATCCATCTTCCATAGAAATTTTAATTTCTTTATCTTCACTAAAGAAATCTTTACTTTTTATTATCTTTCCATTTTCATCTTCTATTATAGCATATCCTTTTCTTAATATATTTATTGGATTATGAGCATTTAATACATTATTAAGTGAAAATATTTTTTCTTTATTGCTCTTTATTTTAAATGCTATAATTTTTTCTATTTTTTCTTTTAAATTATCTATTTCTATATATGCATTAGCTATTTTGCTACTTGGTGAATTTAAACTTAAAACTTTTTCTAAATTCATAAGTTTTCTTTTTTCACTAGATAATTTACTATCTATAATAAAGTTTAATTTATTTTCAAATTCATTAATTTCCCTATATAATTCTCTTTCTAAAGGTACAACTACCTCTGCTGCTTGTGAAGGTGTAGCAGCTCTAAAATCTGATACAAAATCAGATATTGTAAAATCTACCTCATGACCTACTGCTGAAACTATAGGTAAATTTGATTTATGGATTGCATAAGCTAAGGCTTCTTCATTGAAATTCCATAATTCTTCAAGCGATCCTCCGCCTCTTCCTATGATTATAACTTCTACACTCTTAGTCTTATTAAAATATTCAATCCCATCAATTACAGTTTTATAAGCCCCTTCTCCTTGCACTAATGCTGGATAAAGAACAATATCTACTTTACTATTTCTTCTTCGTATAACATTTATTATATCACATATAGCTGCACCAGTTTCTGATGTAACTACTCCGATTCTATAAGGATTTTTAGGAAGGGGTTTTTTAAGTTCTTCATCAAAATACCCCTCCCTACTTAATTTTTCTTTTAGCTTTTCAAACTTTATGTGAAGCTCACCTAGTCCTTCTTGTTCAATTCTATCACAGTATAACTGAAAAGTTCCATTAGCAGAGTAAACAGAAGCTCTACCAGAAACTATTACAGCCATACCTTCTTTAAGAACAAAATCTAAATCATAGCTTTTGCTTTTGAACATAATACAGTTAATTTTGCTATTATCATCTTTTAATGAAAAATAAATATGACCACTTGAGTGATATTTTAAATTAGAAATTTCTCCCCTAACTGAAAGATTATTTAATATAAAATCATTATCTAATATTTTTTTTATATAATTATTAACTTCAGATACCGTTAAGGTTTTAATCTTCATACTTTTCTATAGCCTCACATGCATTTTTCATAAGTAAGGTAGTAGTAAGCGCGCCTACACCGCCAGGAACTGGAGTAACAAATGAAGCTACATCAATAACTTTATCAAAATCTACATCCCCTGTAATCTTTCCTTCAACAGAGTTTGTTCCTACGTCTATTACTATAGCTCCATCTTTTACAAAGCTTTCATCTACAAACTTTGCCTTTCCAATTGCAACAACTAAAATGTCTGCTCTTTTACATACTTCCCTTAAATTTTTAGTTCTTGAATGGCACATTGTTACTGTACAATTTTCCTTAAGTAATAATGCTCCAGCTGGCTTACCAACAATATTACTTCTTCCAATAACAACAACTTCCATACCTTCTAAATTAATATTTAAGCTTTTTAAAATTGTTAATACCGATTTAGGCGTACATGGCATAAAAGTATCTTCTCCCATATATAGCTTTCCTTGATTAACAAATGTTAAACAATCAACATCCTTCTTAGGAGATATAGCTGATATAACTTTCTTTTCATCTATATGTTTTGGTAATGGTAATTGAAGAATTATTCCACTAACAGTATTATCATTATTTAATTTATCTATCTTATTAATTAATTCTTCTTCTGTTACTTCTTCATTTAAATGAACTTTTTCAAATTCCATTCCTAATGATGTTGCTACCTTTTCTTGATTATTTAAATAAAATAAAGATCCTCCATCATTTCCAACTAATATAGATGCTACCTTAGGAACATTTAAATTGTTTTCTTTTCTCTTATTTATAAACTCTTTAATTTCCTCTTTTATTTCTAAAGCTATTTCTTTACCATCTATTCTTTTACCCATTTTTGCCCCTCCAGTTTATTAATTATTACTCTAAAGTTTTTAATACTTTATCTAAAACTCCATTTACGAAAGATGTACTCTTTTCATCTGAATACTTTTTAGTTAATTCTACAGCTTCGTTAATTGCTACACTACCTGGTACATCGTCAACAAATAACATTTCACCTACAGCTAATCTTAATATTGTTAAATTAACTTTTGAAACTCTATCTAATTTCCAGTTCACTAACGCATTAACTATTCTGCTATCAATATCTTCTAAATTGTCAGTAACAACTTTTACAACATTTTTTATGTAATCAACATCTATAGTTTTTAAATCCATTTCATAATCTTCTATGAATGTTTCTATTGTTTCCTCGTAAGTATTTTTACTTAATTCCATACTAAAAAGCAGTTCCATTGCTTTTTCTCTTGATTTTTGTCTTTTCATAACTTCCTCCTAGGTATATATAATATACATAATCTTCTTATCTGTATTATAAGCTTATATTACATTAATTAAACATATGTATATTACAATATAATCTTACTTGTGTCTATAATAAATCAATTTATTAACTAAAATTTCTCTAAATAATGAGAAACCCTCTGATGATCAGAGGGTTTTACTAATCTTCTTTTAGATTTTCTTGTTCTTGCTTTGGTACATATATGTTTTGAACACTTATATTTACCGCTTCAACACTTAACCCAGTTATAGTTTCAACAGTTTTCTTTACATTTTCTTGTACACTATTAACTACATCTGGAATCTTAACTCCATACTCAACTGCTACAGATAAGTCAATAACAGCCTTGTCTTCTACTAAAGTAACTTTAACGCTTTTTCCTAAGTTATTCTTCTTACCTTTTAATATTTGTGATATGTTATTTCCAACGCCTTGTGGAAGCTCTATTATTCCATCAATTTCTTCTGCTGCTATTCCTGCAATTACACTAACAACTTCATCAGAAATCTTTACGATTCCTAATGCTGAATCAGTCTTAACATTTTCCATATTAAACCCTCCTCAAGGTTTACATTTTTGTAAAACCTCTTTTTTCTTATGTTTATTATATCAAAATACTTTTACTATTACAACGAATTATTTCTTTGTTTCTATTTGTATATCACTTAATGTTGTAATATCTTCAACTAATTGTTGTAATAAAGCAGTTTCCTCTGTAGTAGGAGTTTCCTTTACTTTAACATATACTGTAACCTTATTAGAATCTATCATACAAATAGCATCTTCATACCCTTTATTCATGATTCCCATTTCAACTCTTGATTCTTGTTCTTGAAGTTGAGCTTTTTGAATTAACGAATTATTTGCTATGTCTTTCGCCTCTTGAGAAGCACTTGCATCTTCAGTAATTGCTTTCATCTCATCTTTAATTTTTGCATCAGATTGAGCTTTTTGTGTTCTTAGGTTATAGAAATAATCTTGAGTACTCATTGTTTGTTCTTCTGTATCATTTTCTAGTAACATTGCACCTAAATCTGTTGGATCTGTTAATCCGCTTTCATTTAATTTCATTGATAATACTCCAACACATACTATCAAAGCCATAAGTGTAAAGATAATCCCAAATTGTTTTTTTGTCATTTTAAAAATCCCCCTATACATTTTTCTATTTTCTATTTTTCTATAAATTATATGCTAGTTTTCCATAGGATATACATTAACCTTGTCTAAACTTAAATTATATAAAGTAGAAACTGCAATTTGAATATCATATCTTAATTTACTATTACTTGCACCTTCTGCTACTATAATTATTCCTGTTATCTTAGGCTTATAAGTCTGTACTATAAACGGTTCATTAGTACTTCCATCAGAATACATAACAACGGTATCTCCTCCAGTTTCTTGTATTGTAGATCGTGTTCCACCTTGTGAATCCTCTTCTCTAGTTTCAGCGGTTTGTGTTGTAGAATTATACGCTGGAACCTTTACTTCTCCACTTTCAAAGTGCATCTTAACATCCACCTTCCCAACACCTTCCATCTTAGATAGTATATCTTGCAGTTCTTGCTTTTGTTCAGCTTCATAATCTAAAATTTCTTTACTTATTTCAGCTTCCTCTACAGTTACTTCTTGTGCACCTTTTGGAGTTAAACTTGATTTTTCATTGCTACTACCAGTAAAAAATGCAGTATAAGCTAACCATAGAAATGCTATAACAAGTAAAACTGCCAGTGCATTAAAAAAAGTTTTATTATTAACTATTTTCTTTAGTTCGTTATTAAGTTTCTCTTTATCCATTTACTCACTCCTCTCCACTTTATATACCTCTATTTTTTCTCTAGAAACATTAAGTTCTTCTGTCAAGTAATCGATTATTTCTTCGCTACCTTCTATCTCTTCATTTGATGACATAACTTCAGTACTTTTACTTATATCTATCTTAATCTTCTCTATAAGTTTTATTTTGTTATCTTTTACTCCAACATTTATTTTTTCAATATTATATGTCATATTTTCTAAATCAATTGTGCATATAACATCACATTCAAATTTTTCACCATCAAACTTATCTTCTAGAAGCATTGCACAGTTTTTGTTTAAATTCTCCTTAAAAGCCTCTACCCTCGTATCATTAACTGCACTGTTATCATTTGAAATTGTCCCCTGAGATAAAATTTGTTCGTATTTCTCAATAGCTCCTATAATTTCCCCTTCCCCTTTTGTAAAAAGATAAACAATAGGATTTAACAATACAGAAACAAGGACCAAATTTAAAACAAACTTTATATATTTTTTAATAGGTTTATCTGGAGCTATCATTTCTACTGCGGTTATAAATATTATTGTTGTAACTAATGCAATTATAAAGCTTTTAATATACTCCATACACTATCCCCCTATTACAAACTTTCCTGCTTGTACCATCATTGCAATCAGTAAAAAGAACATTAAACTAACGCATAATACACAACTCATTATTAATGTTAGCGATTCTCCTGCTGCCGCTATAGATTTTGTTATACGCTTGTCTGCTATTGGTTCTAAAAGAGATGCAGACAATTTGAATATTATAGATGATAAAACTATTTTTATTATCGGGTACAATATTATAAGTATAATTACTATAAGCCCTATTGATCCTATAGCATTTTTTATAATCAACGAATAACCAGCTACAGATGATATAGCATCTGAAAATGATTTCCCAACTATAGGTATAAAGTTATCAATAGCAAACTTTGTTGTTTTTAAAGTAACAGCATCAATCGTAGAAGATGTAATTCCTCTAACCGTTAACAATCCTATAAATATTGTTATTATTATTCCCTGTATCCATATTGTACTTTTTTTTGCTATATCACATAAATTACTTAACTTACTTCCATTAGTCATATTGTTTGCAAACTGCAATACAAAGCTTGATAAAATAAGTGGTATTATTATATTTAAGTATAGTTGTGGAATTAAAATTGTAGCACCTAAAACTATAGGATCCATTGTAGCTGCTTGAGTTAACCCTCCAGCTGCACCTAGCATCAAAACTAATACAGGTAACAATTTACTCATAAATTCCACTACATTTGTTATAACATCCTTCGCCATATCTAAAGATATCAAAAAGGTTTTTGTAAGTATTACTATCATTAAAGCATAACAGGCATAAAAAGCTACTTCAGATATTCCCTCTGAATTAAATGCTTCTTGCAGACTTTTTAGCAATGCACTAATTATTCCTATTGCAATAATCGAAAAAGATAAACCTAAAACACTTTTGACTTCCTTTAAAAGTAAGCTTACAACAGCTCCCCCTATCTTTGATAAGCTAATATTCCCTTTACCATCTTCCATATAAGCTTTAATATAACTTACTGGATCTAATTCATTCATAAGCTCTATATCACTCTTCATAGTGTTTATATAATTATATAAGCTGTCTACTTCACTTTGTATCTCATCATTACCTAGAACTGATGTTATATTATCTTCTGCAAAAGATATATTTGTCACTGAACCAAAACTGAAAAGTATTATTGAAAAAATTAAACTTAAAAATATTCTTTTTATTTTTTTATTCATATCTAACACCTACAATATCTGAAGGATTGAATTTAATACTGCCATCAGTATCGGTATAGCTAATGCTAAAATAAGTATCTTTCCAGCAAACTCAACTTTAGATGCTATACTTGTAGCACCCGCGTCTTTACATATCTCACTACAAAATGTTGAAAGATATGCAATGGCAAGTATCTTAAGAACTATTCCTATATAAACCATATCTATATTAGCTTTATCAGCAATAGTATTAATAAAATTTATTATCTCGCTTAGTTTATCTATTAGAGCTAAAAATATTATTGCTCCTGCGATAATAGCTACCAAAACTGCCAATTCTTTTTTTCTCTCACCTAGAAGCATAAATATAAATAGTGCTGCTAAAGCAAAAGAAACTACTTTTATAATCTCCATAAAATACTCCTATAAAGTAAATAGAGTCTTCACTGAATCAAATAATTTATATATTATACTTAGTACTGCTATTAAGATTATTACTATCCCTGCTAAATTAGTTAATACAGATATATCCTCTCTTCCTCCGCTTTTTAGAACCTTATCGATTATTATCAATAAGACCCCCATAGCTCCAATTTTAAATAATAAACTAAAATCCAACACCACTTTTAAATATCCCCCTTTTTATATGAAAAATATAGCTATTATTGCTCCAACACAAACACCAATACCCCTATACATTTTTCTATTAACTTTACACTCTTCCTCAGCTTCAAGGTATTTTCTTTTCAATTCTTCAGAAGTTAAATTAAAAATTTTCTCCTGCCCATAAACTCCAGATTCACCTAATGAAAAGAAGAAATCTTTAATTATATTAAAATCATCTGCCTTTAAATGAAACTCATCTTTATGGTTATTATAACTTTTATTAAATCCTTCATATACGCTATATATCTCTCCAACCTCCAGCATATCGGCTGTTTCTTTAAAAACTTTACTAAAAGGACTTTCAAGCTTATAGCTAATATTTAATAACGCTGTAGGTAACGGTGTACTAGAGTATAAGACCTCAGTATTCATAAGCATTAATGCCTTTTGGAAATCCTTAAGCTCTACGCTTCTATGTTTAAACACTTCTCCAAAATAGAATCCTATATAGATGCATGCTAGAAATACCACTAAAATAACTATAATTCTAAACATTTAATTTCACCTCTTTCTATTTTGTATATTCTTTCAATAGTACCTGCTCCTTTTCTACTACTTAATATCACTACTCTTTCTATTATTGATTCATCAATTAACTCTTTAAAAACTTTTCTACTATATATATCTTCTATGTCAAAACCATGAACTGTTACAACTATATTTACTCCTGAATTAAATGCCATATTAAGAGCTTCAACTTCTCCTAAAGTACCTATTTCATCACATATCAATACATCTGGTGACAGACTTCTTATCGCCATAATCATCCCTGTTTTTTTCAAACAGTTATCTAGTACATCCGTCCTAATACCCACATCCATCTGAGGTACTCCATTATAACAAGCTGCTACCTCACTTCTTTCATCAATAATAACAACCTTTTTTCCTTTTAACCCAAGAGAATATACTCCATTTGAGATATTCTTTGCTATATCTCTTAAGATAGTTGTTTTCCCACACTTAGGTGGAGAAACTATAAGAGTATTATAAATTCTGTCACCTCCAGTTATAATAGGCATGATTTTCTTAGCTGATCCTACAACTGCTTTAGATATACGTATATTCAATGAAGATATATTTTTTATAGTTTTAATCTCTCCATTAGAAATAACACACTCTCCAGCTATCCCAACTCTATGTCCACCTTTTATTGTTATATATCCTTGTTTTATTTCCTCTTCATAAGCATATAAAGAATAGTTTGATATCTTTACAAGTATTCCTTTAACTTCATCATTAGTTGTAACATAATTTAATACCTTCTCCTCATTTGATAATATTAATATTATTGGTTTACCAACCTTTATTCTTATCTCTTGTATAGTTCCATCGCTTATAAATTTTTTTGTTTCATTAGCAATTTTTTCAGGAAGTATTCTTATAACTTCTTCTCCATAAACCATTTTAATCACTTCCTCTTCCACCGTTCTATATAATTTTTATTTCACACACTTTATAATTATTCTTAATATAAATAAAATATGTAAAATATTT